>ERZ761610.312-NODE-312-length-41015-cov-17.013550_pt1 | contig 41015 bp, 39 predicted proteins | sample MGYA00512164_ERZ761610 | MGnify/ENA primary metagenome ERZ761610 (study PRJEB28899, sample SAMN02850038) | bioreactor sludge metagenome | biome: EBPR Sludge; feature: EBPR Bioreactor; material: flocular biomat | place: Australia: Thorneside Wastwater Treatment...
ACGCTCTTCCGATCTGATAAATCAGCGCGATATTTTTCAGGTGCAAGCTTTTCTGTCAGAAATGGCATGATAGACGGAATTGCGCCATGTAAAATCGCTCCCCAAAAAGAATAGACTAAATCTTCGCCATGTTGCAGAATCAAAATCACAACTTCACCTTTTTTGATTCCTTGTTTTGCATACGTTTGTGCATAACGATTCGCGCCATGAATCAAATCACGATAAGTAATCGTTTTATCTTCTTGACTTGCAAATTGCAAAATAATGCTGGTTTTATCAGGGACAGTTTGATATGCGTTTTGGAGAAGTTGGGGGAGTGTAGTCATTTTTCTCGTAGGGACGCGGTTTCCGCGTCCAGGGCGAGATGACCTCGCCCCTACAATCAATTATTTTCTTGATTGAATCAACCCCGCTAACTGATTTAAAGAATCAAACGTATCCGCATTCAATTCAGTATCCTCAATTTTGACACCAAATGTATCTTCCACAAACAAAGCCAAATCCATCAGGCTGAACGAATCAATTAATCCACTAGAGATTAACGCTTCATCATGTTTAATTTCTTTATTTGGTTGCTTCAATATTTTTTCTGCAATAAATTTTGCAATCGGAGTTGTAATATCTGTTGTCATTTTGATTTCCTTTTACTGATAACTGTTCACTGATTACTTAATGACTAATCACTTTCTACTCACCACTTGCCAAAGCTCTTCGTACCGCATCTAACGCTTGCAACGCCGTCAAATTTCTCCAGGGCCAGCCACTCAACATATTCTTTTCTTTATCAAAAAAATTGCGAGAAAAAGAAAGATGAAAGCCATCATTCAATTCAGTCGAATGTCCTTGATTTGGCAAAGGTTGAAGTGCCGCCCAAAAATTCCACAACGGAATATCATACTCAACAGCAATCTCTGCAATTTCAGCATTGATGCTATGGTCGCCTTCAAGGTTATCACCTTTTGTTGCCAAAATTGGCACCACACCTTGCTCCAAACTATATTCAACAATTTGGCGCATATACTTTCCATAATCATCCGCAGGTCTGCCATTGAAATTTGTTTCCAAACTTATCAAGGCAATGCTTGGGTTATTGACTCGAAATTCACAGGCAATTGGTGTTTCATTGGGCTCGCAATTTTCAGGGTCAGCGCGAAGCGGGGTTAATATCGCCGCAACATTATAACCATCACGCATCGCCAAACTATCACGCGCAAACGAACCTTCAAAATAATCAATCGTCTCTTGTAAATCAATATATTCACCCAAACTATATTGATTCGGATAATCAAAATCTACCAAATAAAAACCTGTGCTTGTTTGACAATCACCAACTTTTGAAAACACATTTGGATTTCGACCCATCTCCAAACCACGTTGATACACTTCCTTCATCGCCTCACTGACGACGGGGATAACTGGTAGCTGTTTCCATTCATCTGGTCCAAGCGTCGGGCGCGGAGTGGCTTGCGCAACTTGTGTTGATTCCACAACCTCGTTTGTTGATTGCGAAATCGCAGTAGATGTACTTTCAATTTCAACTTGTGATGTAGCAGGCACATTCATACAAGATACTAAAAACAAACTTAATAATATATATCGTACAAACTTCATAAAACTAAACTCCAATTTTTTATAAACGGTCTATCGTCCACCGTCTACGGTCTTATTGACAACTTCCTTCAATATACAGCGCTAAACTTTCAGCCAAAATCTTTTCTCCAGCGGGCGTTAAGTGAATGGCACTGTTTGTAAATTCATTGGCAGGGAGGATATCCCACAAATCAACATATTGCCAATTATTTTCTTCACTTATTTCATTCATCATATTTCTATATTCATCATACGCCCAGCGCGGATAGAAAAAATTATAGCGGATGTCGCTATTGTTTCCAGAGCTTATTAACATCGGCTCATTTACCAAAATTAATGGTATTTCTCCAGCAATATTGAAACCTTCTGCAAGCATATTCAAAGCCAAAAGATTTTTATCTAAATTTGGCTTCACAAAATTATGATAACTTTCATCTGGTTCAAAATCTGTTTGTGCTTTTTCATAATTATCAGGATAAAACTGGTCAATTCCCGTAGCAGACCACATCACACCATAAATCTGCAAGCGGATTAAATCTGCCCAGGCGCGTCTATCACCAATAAATGTTTTCTCCCAAAAAGTTTTTTGCTTTTGATTTTCTTCTACAATAGGAGAAGATTGTTTTTCAATTGGAAAAGCATCTAAAGTTGTCATCCATAAAATTAAATCAGGTTCATATTGCATGGTGTAATCCAACATCATGACATCTTTTGTCAATGAAATGGTTGGATATCCCAAATTATAGGCTGTGACATTCTTTCCACATGCTGAAAGATGCATCTCATTTAATTGACCTGTCAATGTTTCTTCTGGCTTGAGCAATGTCCCCCAAACGGACGAATCTCCAATCACAATCACGCGAAATTCATATTCTGTTTTTTCTGTTCCATGAATCACATGTGATGTGAACATGGCATCCAAGTCAAATAGACTTAAGTTATACGATTGCTTCGGATTTTCTCCGAATGGCAAACGTTCTCTGCCTGTGAAGATAGAGTTGTATAACGAAAATTTTCCAATATTGGGTTGCCATAAAGCGACAACAAGATTGAAAATAATAAAAAGAAAAATTCCTTTTATGAAAACCCTTGTGAAATTTATTTCTGATTTCATAATTTCATTTTATCCGTCATTGTGAGGAGGATGCTCTTCCCGGCGAAGCAATCTCATGATTATGTTTGGGATTGCTTCGCCGCAAGAACAAGTGCGCGGCTCGCAATGACATTAGTCAACTCCAAATAATTTCAAAATCACATTCCATGAAGTGACAGGTGAACTTAATGCAAAAAATATCCAGCCGAGTGCCACAAAATGAAAAGTAAAAATAATTCCACTGATATTTAATATACTTTGTTTTGTCGAAGTATTTGCCCATTCACTTGCTTTGGCTTTTGTAAAATCACTCCAACGATTATGAATGAACAAACCAAGTCCATGCCATAAACCCCAAATTGTAAAGTTCCATGTCACTCCGTGCCAAAAGCCGATTAAGACCATTGTAGCAACTTGGGTCAAAAAAATCATCATTGGCATTGACAATGGCTTTTGCCAAGACCTTAACCAACGCGTCACTGGATTAAAGAAATATGCCCGAAACCATTGTGTTAAAGTCATGTGCCAATTATTCCAAAACTGAGTCAAATTGGGCTTGAGATAGGGCGAAGCAAAATTTTCGGGCAAATTAATGCCAATAAATTTTGCGATTCCTAATGCAATATCTGTATAGCCGCTGAAATCAAAATAAATTTGGAAGGCGTAGGCATACACCAAAATCCACAACCAAAACGTGGAATTGACTTGTGTTGCGTTTGTATCGTTCAATGCGATTAATGCCAATGTATCTGCAATTACAAATTTTTTGAATAAACCGATGATTAATCTTTGACTTGCATTAAAAAATATTTCTGTATTTAATCCTGCAAATGGTTGGCGTAAATCTTTAATAAAACGTTCAATTTTATCTATGGGTCCAGCAGTGAAAGCGGGAAAGAAAATGACATACGTAATATATTCACTTAAATCTACAGAAGGCAAGCGACCTGCTTGCTTATCTCGAATCGTATGAATGAGTCGAAAGGCGACGTATGAGAATCCAAGCCAACGAATATCCAATGCAGATGCGGTTTCTACGGATTGTCCAACGAAGCCACGTAAACTTGAACTGAGCCATAATGTCCATGCAGGGATTTTGAGGATGAGAAAAATTCCGAGTAGCAGAATCAAGCCGAACGTTAAGAAAGAAGCGGAGATTTTTCTTAAGAGAAAAAGTACGAGTCCAAAAATCAAAAAGATAATGAATGTGATTTCAATTTGTGGTGGGCGAGATGGCGTGAAAATTTGTGCAAAAGAAAAATATCTTGTGACATTAAGTAATAAGATGATGCTAGCGATGATGACGAGTGTAAAAATATTTTTTCGGTTGAATGTGTTATCGGTTGTGATGTACCAAGAAAAAATTGTGATGATGAGTGTGAGCGTTGGAATCCAAAAATCGAAACCGCGAATCGGTAATGCGGGTTGTAACCAAAAAATTATTAAGACACTGGCGATTAATAAAAATAAATCTCTGTCGCGTTTGATGAACGAAAAAAGCAATGTAAAAAAAACGATAATCAAAATTTGAATTATCGTCATGTTAAAAACCTTGATAAATCCACGTTGGGTTGCTATCTGCTGTAAAAATCACCAACGCGATTAACATCAAACAAAATAAAAATGCTAAAAGATTTTCTTTTGAAAAAAAATGTTTCACTTATCTTGTTCCGCACACTAACCAATTACCATTTTCATTCACAACTTCATACGTGATATTTGAAAAATCTAATTCTTGCGGTTCGCCACCATAACTCATTTGCAATTTGCCCGCGCAATTCACCAAAGTTGTATCACCATCATTCCCAACTTCTTGACATGCAATTCCATCGGCTAATGAAACTTCGACCAATTCCAAGGAGTCAAGTACAAGTAAGGCATCATCTTCATACTCTGCACATGAATTTGATAAAAGACCCGCTTCATCTTTTGACGCGAGAGCTGTGATGTAACCCTCAACAGTTTGACTTGCACCTGAGTCACCTGCTCCGCAAGCCGAAAGGATGAGATTTAATGTTATTAATAGAAAAATTATTTTATTTTGCACGAGTGCCTCCATGTTTTGTAAAGCGATTGCGGATTATAACAAGAATATCTTTTTTGCCTAAATCGGGTTTTAGTTACAAATATAGGAGATTCCTTTGAACAACATTATCGCCACCATCATTACCTTTGCAATTTCACTTATCTTCTTGCGCTCTATGGACTTTATCGCTCATCGCGGATTCATTGACAGCAAATTGAGTCGGAAAATTATTCACATTGGCACGGGTCCAATTTTTGTATTGTGCTGGTTTTTATTTCAAGATACACCTGATGCGCGGTGGCTCGCGGCATTAGTTCCATTGGTGATCACAATTCAATTTGCATTAATCGGTTTTGGAATATTGAAAGACGAAGCCTCTGTCAAAGCTATGTCTCGTACAGGTGACCCGAAAGAGATTCTGCGAGGCCCGCTTTATTATGGAATTATGTTTGTGGCGTTGACAGTAATTTACTGGAAAGATTCTCCAATTGGCATTATCGCCTTAATAATGATGTGTGGTGGTGATGGAATCGCAGATATTATCGGCAGAAAATTTAATTCAGCAAAATTGCCGTGGAGCAAAGAGAAATCTGTTGCAGGTTCTATCGCTGTGTTTATTGGAGGATTTGTTTTATCTGTTTTGATTATTATGATTTATATCAATGCCGGTGTGTTTGCAGGTTCAATTACAAATTATCTGTTACCAATTACTGTTATTGCATTCGTTGGGACAGTTGTTGAGTCATTACCTTATAAAGATATTGATAATATTACTATGACTATAACCTCTGTTTTAGCTGGATATTTATTTTTCTGAAATGATTTTATTCATTTCTTCTGCAAGTAATTGGGTAAATAATTCTCTGCCGCTTTCGTTGAGATGAATAGCATCCTGAAATAAATTGCTGGTCAAGCGTGTATCATCACCGAAGTCAAGAAAATAAATTTCATTGTCTGCAAAGTAAGAACTTAATTTTTCAATGTACTGCCCTAATGCCAGTTGGTGTTCGGTATCAGTTTTAACTTTAATTCGAACAAATACGATTGAAATATTGTTTTCTTTAGCAAGTCTTATCATTTCGGGTAGGTATGATCTATTAAGTTGAGTATCAAAATCTAACTGCTCAGATGTATAAAGGTAACTTTCTGCTGCTCTAATTTCATCACCCGGTAAAATTGGATTTATTTCCGCAAAGGTAAATAAGTTATCAAGAGACGTTTGTACACATATTGGATCGCAACCCAATAATGATGGTATAAGGTGGTGTATATGATTATCTATATCCTCACGAATCTTTGCTCGCATTGAATAGAGTGGCAAATAGCGTTCTGCTGCAATTTCCAATGGGGACATATAGTTAGTAAAAGAGTTTTCTATCAATAAAGGTTCATTTTGACGCGCAAATTCAGCAATTTGAGTAAAATAGTTTCCATGCACGCGAAATGCAGGAGCAGTAAGGATCGTATCTCGAAAGACAATTAAGAGATATGGTGGTTTATAAGAAGATTCTACAATATTATTTTTCAAAATAAGATACCACAAAGCTGAAGCTGACCCCGGAATACTTATATTGTATATAGGCTTATTAATTTGCTTTTCGAACAAATTGGAATCTACGCCAAGTTTCAAAGTTGAGTCCCCAAGTAAGACAACTTGTGGTTTTTCTTCTTCAATGAATTTAAGATGGACCAGCCGTAATTCAGAATCTGTGATTGGACCTGAAGGAAAGGGGTAGGTTAAATGATTAGCATTAATCAAAAAAGCTGAAGTGAGAAAAAGGCTTAGGGTTAGAATCAAGAAGAATTTAAGAAAGAAGCGCATTTTTATTTCCTAAAATTGAAAATAAATAAAATCTGAATTCGAAGAGTTTGTGAATATAATTATTAATAAAGTCGCAACTGCATAATAAATTGCATAAAGCCAAGATGGGGTAATGGATTTATGCATCATTTGCTTAACAACTAATGGAATTGTGTAAACAACTACAATATTAATACTAATAAGTGCAAAGATTAGTTCATTTGAATTGGGGATCAAAGGAGAAACACTGAAAATATTTATTAACCAATTTATTGACGGCGAGCGGAAGATAATCCAACCAAACACAATGAAGCAAAACATAACAAACCAAGCAAAGAGCGTTTTGATTTTTGTGTTTGTTTTCCAATCGCCACGAATGCCGATGAGTTGGTAAATGGCAATGAGTATTCCATAATACAAACCCCAAATGACAAAGTTTAAATTCGCTCCATGCCATATGCCACTGATGAACATTGTAACGATAGGGGGCAAAGCAAGTGTTAAGGATTCGTGTAGTTTGTATTGAAGTAAAGTGCGACGAATGGGAAAGAATATGTAATCTCTTAACCATGTAGAAAGTGTGATGTGCCAACGATTCCAAAAATCTGTTGGGGTTAAGGATAGATACGGTTTGTTAAAGTTTTCAGAAGTCTCAAAACCTATTAAATATGCTATGCCGCGTGATATATCGGTATATGCAGAGAAATCTGCAAGGATTTGTAAGGTGTAACCTAACCCGCCAATTAGTAACAATAAAATTGAAGGTTCGTCAAAACCAAAGATACGATTGACTATGACTTGAACGCTATCTGCAATGACAATTTTTTTGAAAAAGCCCATGACCAAAAGGGGCCAGGCTTGATAAAAAAACTCGGCTTTCCATTGGCGCTGAGATTCTATTTGTGGGATTAATTTTTGCGGACGTTCAATAGGTCCCGCAATCAGTTGTGGGAAGAATGAAACATATAAAGCAAAATTTATAAAATTATTTGTAGGCTGTAATGTTCCACGAGAGACATCAATCATATAACCCAGTTTTTTGAGTGTAAAAAAAGAGAGCCCTGCTGGTAAGGCAATGCTTATCAGTAATGTGCCTGTATGAATGTTAAATGTATTCAAAAAGGCAATTACATCACTGATAAAAAAATTGTAGTACTTGAAAAATGCAAGAACCCCCAGATTCATAAATAAACTTATTAGGATAAATATTTTTTTTCGGTTTGGGTAAAAAACAATGGCACGCGCAAGAAAATAATCTATGCTGGTAGATAATCCAAGCATAATGGCGTACCATGCTTGGATGTATCCATAAAAATAATAACTCGCCACTAGCAAAATTAAATTTTGCCAGTGGCGTTCACGAATCAGCCAATATATTATGAAGATGATAAAGAAGAAGAGTAAAAAATCGTAACTAGTGAAAGCCATGTTTATGCTGTTTTTTCTTCCTCATTGACCAACACCATCACCCGATGAGATTCGGCATATTCAAAGCCTTTATCTTTGGCATCTTCTTTTGCCCAATCCTTCATCCACTTTTCAACTTCATCCACAGGCACTTGACTGGCGTGCTTTTTCAATGCTTCAACTTTAATATCTATGGTTTCGGTAATATCAATCCATGTATCAGGCTTGTCGGTGCCGTGAATGTATAGGCGTTTGACGTTGTGTGGTTCGTAGCCAGCCTCTAACAGGTCAGTAAAAATGAGGCGTGTTCCTGCAGATGGGAAAACTGCTTCAGTAGCGGCTTGCGCGGCGGCGCGATGGTCAGGATGGTTGACATATTCATTTCCATAAAACCATGCTTCGGGATTACCTGCTAAAACCACATCAGGTTTATACTGGCGGATGAGGCGTGTGAGTTCTTTTCGCAAGGTGAGTGTCGGCTGGAGTTCGCCATCTGGATAACGCAAAAAAACTGAATGTTTCACCCCAAGCACATCGTTTGCGGTTTGTTGTTCAACTTCTCGTAATTTTGCTAATTCAGGTTTATACTTGCCGTCCTTTGTTGCATCGTTTGAACCTGAGTCACCACTCGTAATCGTCACTGAAATAATTTCACAACCTGCTTTTGACCATTTTGCTAATGTGCCACCAATCGAAAACTCTTGGTCGTCTGGGTGAGCGTGAATGCTCATTGCAATCTTTGGGATGTATTCTTTTTCGTTTGTCATACAAACAATTTTACTTGAAATGAAAAATCAATTTGTAGTAAAATAGAACGCATATTCTAATTTTCTCTAATCCATAACTTCATATTCATGCCCTTTAAATTGCGAGAGCCGAGTATGGTGGCTCGGCTCTCATAACAAAGGAGGAGAAGAGAATTGTTATGTCCCAAATTTATCACGCCTACTCAAAAAGCACTTGACGACAACCATACGCTTAATCCACGCCAAGCCAACGAATCACCTAACAAAATTTTAAGGAGAAAAATGTCTGCTTCACTTGCAATAGAAACACAAGATTTAGGTCGCATTTACAAATTACGCGGCAGTAAAAAAGAACCGCGCAAAGAACTCGTCGCTTTACAAGATGTTAACTTGACAGTTGCAAAAGGCGAATTATTTGGATTGCTCGGACCAAACGGTGCTGGCAAAACCACTTTGATTAAGATTCTCACCACGCTTCTTTCTCCGACTTCAGGCTGGGCAAAGGTCGCGGGAGCAGATGTCGACCGCGAAGCTGAGTCCGTGCGCCCACGTATTAACATGGTTTCAGGTGGTGAATCATCAGGTTATGGACTCTTAACTGTGCGCGAAAACTTGTGGATGTTCTCACAGTTTTATGGCGTGCCATCCAAAGAAGCCAATGAACGAATCGAAGCCTTACTTGAAATGATTGGCATGAAAGATAGAATGCACACCAAATCATCTGACCTTTCGACAGGTTTACGCCAAAAGATGAACATCGTGCGCGGATTTTTAACTCAACCCGAAGTTTTATTTTTAGATGAACCTACCTTAGGTTTAGATGTCGGCGCGATGCGTGATGTGCGAAAGTTTGTGCTTGAATGGTTAAAAGCCGATAAAGAAAGAACTTTACTTTTAACTACACATTACATGATGGAAGCCGAAGAATTATGTGATCGTGTTGCCATCATCAACAAAGGGCGTGTACTCGCTTGTGATACGCCAACTGCTTTGAAACAAAGATTACAAAAAGATGCCATCTTTGAAATTCAAACGAGTCCGCTGAACGGATTGAGTCAGCAGATGTTGGTAGACCAGCCTGAAGTCACGCAAGCGGCGATTGCTGAAACGGAGACAGGTGCAAAATTAAGTTTAAGTCTGGTCGAAGAATCAGCACTCGCCAGAGTCATCAATCTATTTACACAAAAAGATGTTAAGGTAATGAATCTGACCAAACGTGAACCCACACTTGAAGATGTGTTTGTAGATTTAGTGGGACGCAGTATGGCAGAGGAGGAAGACCATGGCAATACAGAATAGAGACGCATTAACCAAACCATATTCACACAAAGATATTGGTTTGAAATTATTTTTGAAAACGATTATGGCGCGAGCATATCCACGCATCATTGGTCAACAACGAGAAATTTCATGGGTGTTGTTTGAAATTTTATTGCCGATGTTAGCGGTGTGCGCTTATGTATTTGTATATCGTGCATTGAACGCACCAGAAGAATATGTTGGTTTTGTTGTAATGGGTGGCGCAATGACAGCCTTTTGGTTAAATGTTTTATGGAGCATGAGTAGCCAATTGTATTGGGAAAAACAACAAGGTAATTTACAACTGTATATCATGGCACCCAATTCAATGATGGCAATTTTATTGGGCATGGCATTAGGTGGCATGTTAGCAACTTGTTTACGTGCCGTAGCAGTTACTGTATTTGGTATGTTAATGTTCGGCGTCACATTTCAAATTGTTAGTTATTTACAACTCTTTGCCGTGTTCACATTAACCATGATTGCGTTGTATGGTATGGGCATGATGATGGCATCCGCATTTCTGTTATTCGGGCGTGAAGCCTGGCACATTGCCAACTTAGCCCAAGAGCCGATTTTTTTGGCATCTGGATTTTTCTTTCCGATTAAGTTTTTGCCATTTTGGGTAGCGGCGGGAGCCTCGCTTCTTCCTCTGACCTTAGGCATGGATGCCATGCGTCAACTTGTTTTTAATTCTGAATTTTCTGGCGGCTTTTTACCCGTATCAACAGAAATTTGGATATTAGCAGGTTTGGCAGTTTTATTCGTTGTAGTCTCAAAATATCTGCTCGCTTACGTAGAAAAGTTAGCAGTGCGAGAAGGAAGAATTACAGAGAGTCGGAGATAATTTTTCTACCACGAAGGGTCACAAAGTATCACAAAAGAAAACCTTAAAACCTTTGTGTGCCTTAGTGACGCTTTGTGGTGAGTCGGTTTTACAGGAGAAAAAATGCAAACATCAACTTCTTGGCGTTCGTTTCGGACAGCGGCTTGGCTTGGTTGGGTGATTGAATCCAACTGGACAGACCCTTTCCTTTTTGCAGTGTATTCCATCGTCAAGCCTTTATCTGGCGCGGCGATTTTGGTCATCATGTATGGAGTCATTACACAAGGCGCATATGACAGTGCTTTGTTTCCATACATTTATCTTGGTAATGCTTTTTATATTTACGTTGGCGCTGTAATGACTGGCGTCTCTTGGGCAGTGGTAGATGACCGCGAGCTATATAAAACATTGAAATATATGTATATTGCTCCAATCAATATCCCAATTTATTTGCTTGGTCGAGGTGGCGCACGCTTTATCGTTGGCTCTATTGCAGTATTAATTACCATTCTTACTGGCGTATTCTTCCTGAATGTGGACATCAATTTGGCAGAAGTCAATTGGGGATTGTTCTTCGTGTCATTGACATTAGGAATTATTATGCTGGCACTTATTGGATTAATGCTAGCAGGTTGGACGCTCATCACCGCCAGACATGAAGGCTTCATCGGTGAAGCAGTTGCCGCCGCGTTATACATTTTTAGTGGAGCAGTCTTCCCGCTAGATGTATTGCCTGAATGGTTAAGACCTGTCGGTTATTTCATGCCGACCACTTATTGGCTTGAGTTATTACGAAGGTCATTGGTTGGAGACGTAGCTCAAGCATTCCCAACATTATCTCAATTTAGCAATTTGGAAATTCTCGGCGTGATGATTGGTTTGAGTATTTTGTTCGGCTTGGTCAGTGTTTGGGTCTTCAAAGTATGTGACAACATCGCCCGCGAAAATGGGATGATTGATAGAACGACGAATTATTAGAATAAAATCCCGAAGATTTATCTTCGGGATTTTTTGTTGATGTTAGAATTTAATTATTTCACTTAGGAAAAACACCCATGATTCAAGACCCTCTCCTCCTCAACGACTGGCATCCCGTAGCAACAATTTCACAGTTAAAAGAAACACCGATTATCAGTGCGCGTTTGCTTGGTGAAGACCTTGTCTTATGGAAATCAGGGAATCAATACATGGCTTGGCAAGATTTATGCATTCATCGCGGGTCTAAACTTTCGGGTGGCAAAATTGTAGATGAATATTTGCAATGTCCGTATCACGGTTGGACGTATAACCAAGATGGAATGTGTGTAAAAATTCCCGCACACCCTGAACAAACGCCTCCAACCAAAGCAAAAGTGAAAACTTATTTGGTAAAAGAAAAATATGACATGTTATGGGTTTGTTTGGGAACTCCATCAAATGATATTCCGCCGTTTCCTGAATGGGAACAAAATGGTTATACATGGGCAGTCTGTGACCCGATAAGAAATGTCCCTGCTCATGGACCACGTATCATCGAAAACTTTTTAGATGCGGCACATTTTCCATTTGTGCATGAAGGCGTACTCGGAGACCAAGATCATCCTGAAATGGAAGACTTCAATGTAAGCATTGGAGCTAATGGCGTTGAGTCTGAACCTGTTTATATTTATCAGCCTGCACAATATGGAACCACGGGCGGAGGCAAAGTTAGTTATGTCTATCGCGCCTTTCGTCCATTTACGGCTCACATGACCAAACATGTGCCAGCCGGTTGGTGGGGAGCAGATGCGCCGTCCGCTACACATGGTTTGATGTTAACGCTCACGCCTCATGATGAATTAGATACAACTGTTTGGTTTTTGATTTCTTCGACGATGTGGACTGACCCCGAAGTTTTACAAAAAGAATATACAAAACGCATCACCGATATTTTTGAAGAAGATAGAGTCATTGTGCTTTCGCAACGCCCTGAATTATTGCCATTAGATTTACAAGCCGAATTGCATTTGAAATCAGATAGAGTGGCGATTGCATACCGAACTTGGTTAAAACAATTGGGTTTGAAGTTTGGAATTGCATAAAATAAAACCGTCAAGTTTTTGACGGTTTTATTTTAGAAATTCTTCAATCACTTTTCTCAACTCTTTCAAACTCACAGGCTTACTCATATATTCCGTTGCACCGGCTTCAAGGCAACGTTCGCGGTCGCCGTGCATGGCTAAGGCGGTAAGAGCAATGATAGGTGTAGAAGCAAATCGAACGTCAGACCTGAGGCGGTGGGTGGCTTCTAATCCATCCATCACAGGCATTTGAATATCCATCAAAATCACATCAGGGTTAATTTCATTTGCTTTTTCAATTGCTTGCAAACCATCATTGGCAACAACAATTTCATAACCATAATTTTCAAGATATTCGCCAATGGTTAAGATGTTGGCTTGATTATCTTCAACCAATAAGATTTTTTGATGACTGCCTGCCGCTTTCGGTTGATACTGAACTTCGACATGAATTGGCTGGGATACAATTTTTTCCGCTTCTTTTTCTTGCGCCAACATGGTTTGCTGATAGGGCAACTTAATCGTAAAGCGACTGCCTTTGCCGACTTCACTTTCTACTTCGACACTACCGCCATGTAAATCTGTTAATTTTTGAACGAGTGCAAGACCCAAGCCTGTACCTTCAAAGTGGCGATTCAAACTACTTTCAACTTGTACAAACGGCGTAAACAAACGTCTTAAATCTTCTGGCGCAATGCCAATGCCGTTATCTATCACTGAAAATTGAATCACTTCTTTTTCTTCATCAGCAAGGACTTTGAGAGTCACATGCCCATTGTTTGGCGTAAATTTAACCGCATTGGTTAACAAGTTGACCAAAACTTGTTTGAGGCGGCGTGGGTCGGCAGAAAAATCTGAAATGCCTGCTTCAATTTCATAATCAAGAGAAATATTTTTCTTGGTTGCCTGACTCTTCACAAAAATAATACTGGATTTACACAAATCATCGGCACGAATCAATTGTGGATAATAATCAAACATGCCTGCTTCCAGTTTAGAAAGGTCGAGAATGTCATTGATTAAATCTAATAAGTGTTTTCCGCTGGCTTCTATAATTTGTAAAGATTTTTTCTGATTTTCATTTAGAGTCTCTTGATATTGCTCTAGCATCGATTCTGACAAACCTAAAATACTATTTAGTGGCGTGCGTAATTCATGACTCATATTGGCTAAAAATTCATCTTTAGCGCGGTTGGCATGTTCAAGCTCAAGGTTTGTTTTATTGAGTTCAGCAGTGCGTTCGGCAACACGACGTTCGAGTTCAAAATTAGAACGTTGTAAGTTTTCAAAGAGTTGGGCGTTATCAATCGCAATGGCGGCTTGACCTGCCAACGTTTCAAAAAAGTCTATCCACTCTTTATCGGGTCTAAGTTCTGTGCGGTTGAAAACTTCTAACACGCCTTTCAGTTTTCCCTTGGCGGTTAATGGAATGCCATAATAAGAAACAAAACCTTCGTCTTGTAATAGCTCAGAACGGATAAATTTTTCTTTTGCATATACAAGATTTGGAATAAAAACAGACTGCTTGCCTAAAGCAGATTCTCCTGCCAGCCCTTCGCCGAGGCGCACATGCGTTTGCTCAATTCCACTAGAGTAAAACCCTTTGCCTGCCTGAAACTCTAGCATCGACAAATCTACATTGAATAACAAGATTGATGCGGCACTGACATTCAATTCAGAAAGCGTAGCACTCAATAAGGTATCTAAACTGAGATTCAAATCAAAAGAATTGCTGATAGCAATATCAATGTTGCGTAAAGAATTCAGACGCTTTAGTTGACGCTGAATTTTCTCTTCTGATTGTTTACGCTCTGTAATATCTATGGTTGAAACAATCACTTTCTCTAACGTTTCTTCGTAACCGGGCACAACTGTCCAATGGATGTTGACATCAATCTTAAGTCCACTCAGGGTGTGGTCTGTGCCTTCACGAGCAAAATTTAAATTCCCTTGTGCGAACTGGATTAACTCATATTCAAATTTTTTAGTAGTGATTGGAACTGTGTTATTGCCCAAACCACCGAGCAATTGGCTTTTATGGCTAGCGTTATATAACTTTAATGCCGCTTGGTTGACGTCTAAAATAGTAACTGAACGTAGGCATTCTTCTACAAAATTGGGATGTTCGAGAATATAAGCAGGAATATCCACAATGCCATTGGCTTTTAACTGCTCAAATCGTTTTTTAACTTCAGAAAAATCTTCTACCCACAATGCAATGGGTGAATCTTCAAAGAGACTGCGATATTGTTCTTCGCTACTGCGTAAGGCTTCTTCGGTCTCTACAATCTCTGTGACGTCATGGTAGTTGACAACGATGCCAAGTATAGAGGGTTCATGCAATAAATTTGTACCAACGCCTTCAACCCAAACCCATCTGCCATCGCGGTGCCGAAGCCTGAAGCGTTGACGAGAGTGTTCCGCTGGATTACGCAAAAGCTCCGCAAACTGATTTTGAAAACGTCCTAAATCATCTGGATGTACTAATTCCAAGAGGCTTTTACGCAGAAATTCACCTTTTGGATAACCAAGCGTCGGGTTAGCCGATGGACTTTCGTATATCAACGAACCATCTGCTGAGATGATCGAAATTTCATCAACGCCGTTTTCAATCAAACTGCGAAAACGCGCTTCATTATCTCGTAAAGCAATATCTGCTTGAATCTTTTCATCGCGTAGTTGCTTTTGATTTAAGGCAATTTGAATAGCAGTGCCTAAACGGATTAGCCTGTCTTTCATCAGGTAATCATCTGCACCATCTTTCATTGCCTGTACAGCAATTTCCTCTCCAATGGTGCCAGATACTAGAATAAAGGGAATATCAAGTGCAAGCTCTCTTAAGATTTTCAATGCCCGCAAGCCAGTAAATTGCGGCATAGAAAAATCAGACAGAATCAAATCTGGAGGCCAAGCCAGAGCCTCTATAAAAGCCGTCTCGGTATCTACTCGGCGATACTGCATTTCAACCCCTTCTTGCTCAAGTTGGAACAGAATCAGTTGGGCATCGTCAAGAGAATCCTCTACCAGTAAAATATTCAGCGGGGATTTCATAAGTTATTACCTATCAGGGGGTGTCTCGTTTAAGATTAACCAATAAAATTTAAGTTGCTTTACCGCTTCGGTGAATTGATTGAAATCCACTGGCTTGCGCACGTAACTATTCACGCCGCTTTGATAGCTAGTGAGAATATCCTGTTCTTCGTTAGAAGAAGTAAGCATAATGATAGGAATTAAGGCGGTTTGTGGGTTAGCGCGCAGTTGTTGTAACACCTCTAACCCGTTTAATTTAGGGAGTTTGAGATCCAATAAGATGAATAACGGCGTATCGGAAATATCACGCTCGACATATGCTCCTCTGCAAAAAAGATAATCAAGCGCTTGCAAGCCATCGCTTAAAACCACAAACTCATTCGCAACCCGCCCATCTTCAAACGCCATGCGAATTAATTCCTGATCATCAGGACTATCTTCTACCAATAAGATTTTTTTATTTTTCATGGGTTTCTCCAAGTGTGAAGTAAAAGGTTGCACCTTTTTCTAATTCTGCTTCTGCCCAAACTGTGCCGCCATGGCGGTGGATGATGCGTTGAACGATAGCTAGCCCGATGCCAGTGCCGGGGAATTCGGCTGTTGAATGTAAGCGTTGAAACGCGCCAAAAAGTTTATTGGCGTATGTCATATCAAACCCAACGCCATTGTCGCGTACAAAAAACACTTTGTCTTCGTTCTGCGTTGGTAAAACACCAACCTGAACGGACGCTGATGCACGGCTGGATGTGAACTTCCAAGCATTGCTGATTAAATTCTGAAGCGCAATCTTAATTAAATCCGCATCACCCAGCCCTTCCACCTGCTCTTCAACCTCAAACAAGACTTGCCGCTCAGGTTCTTGTGCGCGTAAATTCTCATCTATCTCACGCGCTAGCCTTGTGAGGTTGACATTATCTTTCTCCATTTCACGGCGAGAGATACGAGAAAGGGATAGCAAATCGTCAATTAACTGTCCCATTTGATGCGTGTTTTCTTTAATTCGGTTTAGATAATGTACCCCTTGCTCATCTAATGAGTCTGCATATTTACTTACTAGGGCTTGGCTAAACCCATTGACAGCCCGTAAGGGTGCGCGTAAATCATGTGAAACGGAATATGAAAATGACTCTAATTCTTTGTTGGCGACTTCTAAGGCGTTTTGACGTTGCTGTAATTCTTGAATTAACGAGGCTTTGTCTAACGAAGTAGCAATTTCTGTTACTAACAATGCCAACAAATCAAGATCATCTTGTACAAAGAGAGGTTCATATCGCATGAGGATGAGCAAACGTCCCCACGGTTGAAGCGCGCCGATAATCGGGACGACGTACATCGTTTTCGCACCGAACTCATTTGCCCATTGGGCGGTTTCGGACATTACATCTTGTGGAATATATGCTAAATAGCCTTGTTTGTTTTTCCATATCTCTGTCACTCTGTCGGGTGGGACTTGAAAACTTTCAATCGGTAGCGGCGGGTCGCTTTGTACTTCTATAGTAAAGCTTTCTTTAGAGCCATCCCAATTGATCACAAGAGCTGTTTCACCACCGATTGACTGTAATGCGCCTGTGGCTAGTTTTTCAAAAAGTGCTAGGCGACTATCGTTATAGGACTGACGTGCGGTCTGATTGACAAAATTATAAAACTCCTTATATTGCCAGTTTTGTTTTATCCAGCGCGGCGGGGCGAACCCAAGATAGTAGCCTATACCTGATAGAGCGAATATTGGTTGTACTGATGTATTAAACCAAGCAGGCGCTGGAATACTTGGATTTAAGATAATGATGACTAGTAAGACCAAGGCGACGATGAAAAGCAATGCCAAGAGACCAGAACCAATTGAGGCGAGGCGTAAGCGATGCCCTAAGAAGCCTTTGATAGTGATAGCGCCACGCACAATAATGTATGAGGCATATCCTTGGATGATGGCAAAATATCCAATGGCTAACACCAAAGGCAAGACAGGGCTAATTTGTAGGAAAGCAAATGAAATCAATACGAAAATAAGCCCAGCAAGTGCAAGGCGCTGAATCCAAAGGGGGATGGGATGAAAATATTTAACGAGGCGTAAAAGGAAATACGGATGGATGATGAGTGCAGTTGCTATAAGAATAGTAAAGATAGAAGAAAACTCTGGGAAAAGGGCTTGTAGATCTTGACCAAGGAATGCCAAGCCCATTGATAAAAACACGAGCATGGTATCCAAATGGAGGCGTGAGGGATATCGCCACCAGCGAAACAGGGTAATACCCGCCAAAAAGAAAAATATGGCTTGGGTAAGAATTTGTAGTAAGCCTTCAATGGTCATATAAGCACCGCTGATACTTTCTCTAGCGTTGTCCATGCGGATACTTCAACTTTAAGGCGGGTTGAATCGGCTGTGTTGTTTTGGGGTTCTGCTTAGACTTCCCCCAATTGGATTGTGAAGTCACTTTACGAATTCTTCCCATTTTGCTCCTTAATCTAAAGGGAAAATATTGGCGACTAAGCTACAAGTATACTATTAAAAAAAGTACTCATCACTAGGGTGAGGGGGGCACCCTAATGATGAGCAACATTATTGTAACATTTATTTTTATGAAATGCAATGTTTCACTTTACAGTTTAGTAAGTAGATAGCCCTCTCCGTCCTTCGGACACCTCCCCCAAATCCATAAGTGTAATTTTGGTATTTATAAAAATTTTCATTTCGGATTTGGGGAGGCTGGGTGGGGGCATAGTACTTAAAGCCTAGTGAATCTCAGAAAAAAATTTTATAGAATATTATTACTCAGGGGGTATGGATGCCTCCTGATACAAACAACGTATAGGAGGTAGATATGTCAGTCAAGTTCAATGTTGTTGAAAGGGGCAATCCAAGTGATTTACAAGCCCCGAAGAAGTTTTACCCATCTATTCAGTCGAGCGGACGTGTAACCACGCGCGAGTTGGCTGAAATTGCGGCACGGGAATCGACTATGAGCCCTGCCGATATGATGGGCGCACTAGAGATTTACCTTAGCATCATCCCGCGTGAGTTGGCGAAGGGCAATATCGTCGAGTTGGGAGATTTCGGTAATTTCTGGTTGAAGACCACCTCAGAAGGCGTGGAAAATGAGGAAGATGTACGCGCTACTCAAATTACGAGCGTATTGCCACGCTTCATCCCCGGCAAGTTGTTCAAAAACGTCTTGAACAGCATCGAGTTTGTGAAATCTTCCACACCAAGCCAAGATTAAGAAGCAGTAATAAGGTGACAGTCACTTCAAAAGTGACTGTCACCTTAGACATTTAGAAGTGTCGGGAAAGACATTTAGAAGTCTTCGAGAAAACATTTAGAAGTGTTTGGAAAGACATTTAGAAGTGTTGGGGAAGACATTTAGAAGTGTTTGAAGAGACATTTAGAAGTGTTTTTCTACTAGAAAGGCTATGTCATTCTGAGGGAGTGAAACGACCGAAGAATCTCGAAGAGACCCTTCGTTGCCCCTTCACTTCGTTCAGGGCTTTGACTCAGGGTGACATGGTTAGAGACATGTCATTCTGAGCGTAGCGAAGAATCCCGAAGATAATCTTAGAGACCCTTCAGTCGCGAAAAGCACGCTCCCTCAGGGTGACATGGAGTGTGACATGGAATAGGTGTTGACATGAGCAAAGAATATTATGTCTATATTATGACGAATAAATCACGCACACTTTATACCGGTGTGACCAATAACTTAATGCGACGTGTGTATGAACATAAAAACAAACTTGTAGCAGGTTTTACAAAGAAATACAATATTCAGTTTTTAGTCTATTATGAGTCAACATCGAGCGTACATTCGGCTTTGGAACGCGAAAAACAAATCAAAGGCTGGTTGAGGGCAAAGAAAATTTCCCTGATTAATTCAATGAATCCTGCATGGAAAGATTTATCAGAGGAGTGGTATGTGTCGCCAGAAAAGAAAAAGGATAATGAGTGATATGTCATTCTGAGCGTAGCGAAGAATCCCAAAGATAATTTTAGAGACCCTTCGTTGCCCCTTCACTTCGTTCAGGGCTTTGACTCAGGGTGACATGGTTAGGGATATGTCATTCTGAGCGATAGCGAAGAATCTCGAAGAGACCCTTCGCTGCCCCTTCACTTCGTTCAGGGCTTCGACTCAGGGTGACATGGTTAGGGACAATCCCCTTGAAGCTGACCTTCACTTTAGACTTTATTTTTCGCTTATAATTTATAAAATATGTCTGATTGGAACATTTATGGCAAACAGTAACCTTACCGAAGCCAAAAGGGCGAAAAACGACGAGTTCTATACCCAATACCCTGATATTGAAAAAGAAATGACTGCCTATCTGGATTACAACCCTGATGTCTTTCGGGGCAAGACGATTTTGTTGCCGTGTGATGACCCAGAGTGGAGTAACTTTACCAAATATTTCGCCCAAAACTTTGAACGGCTTGGGTTGAAAAAACTCATCAGCACCAGTTATGCGGTCGAGAGTAAAAAATATAAAGGTGCGTACCAACCCACGCTCTTTGAAACCAGTGCTCCCTATTACGACAAAGTAAAAACCGTTCAAAACGGAAAGATTTTCACCTTGACGGACGACAAGACGGGTGACCGCAAGGTGAATGTAGATGATTTAGAGTGGCATTATTTAGAAGGTGATGGCGATTTCAGAAGTGCTGAGATAAAAAGATTGCGCGATGAATCAGACATCATCATTACCAACCCGCCCTTCTCTCTCTTTCGTGAGTTTTTGGCTTGGATTATAGAGGCGAATAAACAATTTGTAATTATTGCAAATATGAATGCCATTACATACAAGGAAGTATTTCCTTTAATCAAAGATAATAAAATGTGGATGGGCAACGGTTTTCACGCTGGCAATGCTTACTTTTCAACGCCTTTTGCCGATGAATATGAAGAAGGAATTTATAATCCCGAAACTGGCTTGGTGAAATTTAGAAATGTTTGTTGGTTTACTAACCTTGACCACGGCAGACGTCATCAACCGTTACCGTTAATGACAATGGCAGAGAATTTGAGATTTAGTAAACACAAAGAGATTCAAGGCAAACAATCGTATGACCGCTACGACAACTATGACGCCATTGAAGTGCCATTTACTGATTCGATTCCGAGTGATTATGATGGTGTGATGGGCGTGCCGATTAGTTTTCTCGATAAATATTCCCCTGAGCAATTTGAAATTGTTGGCGCAACTGAAAGCGAGGGGAAAGGGTTTTCTGAAGGATTGTGGGACGAAAAAAGCAAAGTTTCGCAACCTCTTATTAAAAACGAAAGAGTATATAAACGTATATTTATCAAACATAAGAAAGTCAAAAAATGAATGTTTACCAAGTGACAGTCACCTCGCAGGTGACTGTCACTTCCCTATGTCATTCTGACCCTGAACGATAGTGAAGGGGAAGAATCCCTGAGACTATCTTACGAGACCCTTCTTTCGCGAAGCCTGTCCTGAGCTTGTCGAAGGGAACGCTCCCTCAGGGTGACATTAACGAGAGGAAATCATCAAATGAAAACAACACTTAGAACCAACATCACCGTCAAAGATATATGCGAAGGCTTTGTCTATAACGAATTAGAAGGCAAAGGTTTGTTTGGCTTGTCGGGCAAACTCACCATCCAGCCAGAATATCAGCGCAACTATATCTATGCTGACGGCAAAAGAGATGTAGCAGTCATCGAATCCATTCTCAAGGGCTATCCACTCGGCTTGATATATTTCAACAAAGTCAGTGATGATGTCTTAGAAGTGTTAGACGGGCAACAACGCATCACCAGCTTTGGGCGCTTTGTCACCAACAAGTTTGCTATCCAAGATGAACGTGGCATGCAACAATATTTCGACGGCATCGCCGCCGACCAGCGCAAGAAAATCCTCGAAACGAAACTGCTCATCTACGAATGTGAAGGTGAAGAAACTGAAATCAAAGATTGGTTCAAGACCATCAATATTTACGGCGTGCCAGTCAACGAACAGGAAATCCGCAATGCTATCTATTCAGGTCCCTTTATAACGCTTGCCAAAAGCGAGTTCAGCAATAGCCAGAATTCCAATATTCAAAAATGGAGTGCTTATATCTCAGGCAGTGTCAATCGGCAGGACTTTTTAGAACGCGCACTCGATTGGGTTAGTAAGGGAAACATAGACGAGTACATGAGTCGTCATCGCAATCATAAAGATATTAAAGAGTTGAAAACATATTTCAACACTGTTATTGATTGGGTCTCCGCCGTATTTATAGATGTAGAAAGCGAAATGCGCGGATTGGAATGGGGACGCTTGTACGAAACCTATCACAACGCCTCTTACAACCCTACAAAGGTTTCTAAACAGGTGAGAGAACTCTACGCCGACCCATACGTCAAGAACCGTAAAGGCATCTTCGAGTACATCCTTGGCGGTTCAGAAGATACAAAATTATTAGATGTGCGCGTCTTTGATGAAGCCACAAAGAAGAGTGTTTATGCAACACAAACGGCGAAAGCTGAAAAGAAGGGCGAATCAAACTGTCCGCTTTGCGCTCTCGGACACGATGCTAACAAAAGTAAAATCTGGAAGTTAGCAGATATGGATGCCGACCACGTCACCGCTTGGAGTAAAGGTGGCGAGACCAATATCAAGAACTGTCAGATGTTGTGCAAGACACACAATCGCGCCAAAGGAAATCGTTAGTAGTCAAAGTGAAGGTGACATGAAACAATATGTCATTCTGAGCCGCGCTCTTGCTCTTGCGGCGAAGAATCCCGAAGATAATTTCCGAGACTCTTCGGTCGTGAAAAGCACACTCCCTCAGGGTGACATGGAACAGGAGTTCCAGTTTCAAAACCTGCGAGGTCTAGGTTGTTAAGGGGTGGGTGTTAGGCTACCTGCAAAATAGTTTTGTTGATTGATGCTCCATTTGCTATATATATATTGCAAAATAGAATATATCTCTTCATCTGATAATGTGCTTTCAAAAGCAGGCATGTGAATCGGTTTCTCTACGTTTTTTCCTTCTTTGATAACTTCTATTAATTCGGTTTCCGTTTTTTGCCAAATCACACTGGATATGCCCAGCGGAGGAGCGAGATGTGAGCCATCTGCTAGAGGGGTGCGCCAGCCGGGAATTCCGCCTAAATCAACTCCATGGCATTGAGCGCAATTATGTTCGTACAAGCCTTGTCCATTATTTACAAATTCAGGAATGAGCGTGAGGCTACAAATGATAGAAGTTGGTGTTGGACCTGCCAACAATTGTTGGTCTACAGGAATACCTGTTTCAATTAAGTGAGTTAAGTCTTCTGCTATTTCTTCTGCCAGAATTTCATGACTCCATACCATAACTAAATACCCATTCGGGTCTATGACATAAGTGTAGGCAGAATGGTCAACAGAATAATTGCCGTTTTCATCGGGCGGATTGATTTTGTATTTCACGCCAAGCGATTCTGTCACCAAGTCAATTTCGGTGCGAGTGCCCGTCGCCCCAATAAAATCAGTGCCAAAAACTTTGGCATATTCGTTTATTTTTTCTAGGGTGTCACGGTCTGGGTCAACAGACACAAAAATCACTTGCACTTTGCTTCTGTCTGCTTCACTTAACTCAGATAATGCTATCTTCAACTTTGCTAATGAAGTTGGGCAAACATCAGGGCAGTAGGTGTACCCAAAATATAACAACACATATCTATTGTGATACTTGGTCAAATTCATCGGACCTTCTTCAGTTCGCAAGAAGACGTGGTTATCATGTTGCACAGGCGGGACGATGAATCCATGATATTGGTAGGGTTGGTTAAGAATCATGCTTATGATCATGGCGAAGAGTAGCAAACAGATTCCAAGTCCAATAAAGAGGCGTTTATGTTTTGTATCCATATTTATGGTACCTTCACAGGGGCTTCAATTGTGATACTTCCTGCATGTTGAAAGACAAGTGTAAATTCAATCATATTGCCTTCTTTAATTTCTTTGTTTAAGCCCATTAACATGACATGATAACTACCTGGTTTTAATTCGGCAATTCCATTGGCTGGGATTTCGACACCTGCCACTTCGTGCATAGAAGCGACCCCATTCGCATCCACTTCACTGAGATGAATTTGTACCATTTCAGCGACATCACTTTCAGCCCTCAATAACATATCGGGTGTTGAGGTGTTGTTTTGAATGGTCAAAAATAATGCTGTGGCAGAGTTCATGTTGGAATCAACAGCGCGTACCCAAGCATTCGTAATTTCAATGGATGTAGTATTTGCAGGCGAAGCACAAGCAATGACGATAAATAAACCAAAGAACACGGGGAGAAATTTGTAAAGTTTCATAATGATTATCCTTTTGAGTGGTTCTACAAAAGAAATTATAAAGATTTCTACTTTTTCGTCTTTGCGCTTAAGCAAATAGAAATATCTTTTCGTTTTGACGTACAATAAAGAAAATCCCAACCTAGGAGAATGCGAATGACCATCACCCTCAGCGGCTCAAATCTGACAGTTGAAAAACTCGTTGCCATTGCACGAGATAACGAAAAAGTGGAACTTGCCCCCGAAGCATTGGAAAGAATAAAAGTATGCCGCGCCATGTTAGAAGAAAAACTTGCCAACAAAGAAATTATGTATGGCACAAACACAGGCATTGGGGAATTTTCAGAAACCATGCTCAATGACGAGCAAGTAAAAGAATTTCAAAAATATTTGATTTATAACCACGCCGCTGGAATTGGTGAACCTCTGCCGATTGAATACGTGCGCGGCGCATTGGCTGGACGCATCAACGTTCATGCTCACGGGAATTCTGGTTGCCGACCTGAAATCACTCTTACGCTTGTAGAGATGTTAAACAAAGGCGTTACACCTGTCGTCTCCACAAAAGGTTCTGTTGGTGCAAGTGGTGACCTTGCTCCGATGGCACAAGCAGCATTGCTCTTGATGGGTGAAGGCGAAGCATTTTTTGAGGGTCAACGACTCAGCGGGGCGGAGGCAATGAAGCGTGCTGGAATTAAAATTCCAGGTTTACAAGCAAGAGATGGTCTGGCGGCAATCAATGGTTCCAATGTTTTAACAGCCATGTCTGCGATTCATATTTATGATATGGAAAGATTTTTGAAGCAAGCAGAGATTGCGGCGGCGATGTCTATTGAAGCATTGCTTGGAAATATGAAACCGTACAACACAAAATTACATGAATTGCGTGGATTCAAAGGTGCAATAACCTCTGCAAAAAATATTGCAAAGGTAATTGAAGGTTCAGATTTAGCAACTGGGAAGATGAAAACAAAAGTACAAGATGCTTATTCAATGCGTTCTACACCACAAGTGATTGGCACGGCGCGTGATGCTATTGCGTATGCAAGGTCACAAGTGGAAATTGAATTGAATGGTGTGGGTGATAATCCGATTTTTATTCCTGAAGATAAATTAACTTTAACAGGCGCAAATTTTCAAGGCTCACCTGTTGCTTTGCCAATGGATATGGCTGGTGCGGCGATTACGATGGTGTGTGTTCTATCTGAAAGAAGATTAAATCGGTTAACAAATCCTGCCTTATCACAAGGCTTGCCAGATTTTCTTGCACACGAGCCAGGCTTCTATTCAGGTTTGATGCTCTCACAATATACAGCCGACCATTTGATTGTTGAGCAAAGAATTTTATCTGCACCTGCATCGATTCAATCTATCCCCGCCGCCGCAGACCAAGAAGATTTTGTATCAATGGGTATGAACACCGCTTTGAAGAATGCTCAAATTTTAGATAATGCTTACGGCGTTCTCGGCATTGAATTCATGGCGGCGGCACAAGCTATGGACTTTAGAGAGTTTTCATTTGGCAAGGGAAGCCAAAAGGCACGTGAAGTGATTCGTAAACATGTCGAGCATCTCGAAGTGGATAGACCTTTATATAACGACCATAACAAGATGAAAACCTTAGTACAGTCTGGGGAGATATTAAGTGAAGTAGAAAAAACAATAGGTAAGTTAAATTAAATTTGTAGGGGCACAGCGAGTTCTGAAAAGGTTTTGACGGTAATACGTCTCGCTGTGTCCCTACTTTTGCTTAAGAAAATTCAACACCCCATTCCCCGCCACAACGCCACTTGCAAAACAAGCGGATAATAAATAACCGCCAGTCGGTGCTTCCCAATCTAACATTTCACCTGCACAAAAAACGCCAGGGACATTTTTTAACATCAAATCTTCATTGACTGAATCAAAACTCACACCACCTGCCGTACTAATCGCTTCATCTAACGGACGTGTCGCAATTAATGAAATGGGTAATCGCTTTATAAAAGAAGCTAGTTTTTCTGCATTCAAAAAATCTTCTTTTGATAAAACTTCATACAACAAACCCATCTTCACGCCTTTGATTCCAATTGTCTTCTCCACGTAACTTGCTAACGAACGCGAACCACGCGGCTTTGATAATTTTTCAATCAACTTTTCTTTTGTTGTATCAGGCGCAAGGTCTAAAAAAATAATCGCCTTGCCATTCTTTTCAATTTCATCGCGCATCATCGCCGAAGCCGAATAAATCAAACCGCTCTCCACGCCTTCTTTCGTGATAATAAATTCACCTTGTTGATGAAATGATTCAAAAGATAAAGTCACAGATTTGATTGGATACCCATGATATTTTTCAAGAAAATGATTTGACCATTCCGCATCGAATCCGCAATTGGCTGGTTTCAACGCCTCGACTTTAACGTCAAGTTGTTTCAACATCTCAACCCATTCTCCCGTTGAACCTAATCTCTTCCAACTGCCACCACCCAATGCCAAAATGACAGCATCAGCCTCAACAATTTTCAAACCATCGGGCGTTTCAAACCGACAAGTTAGACTTGTAAGACCTGTTCGACCATTCAGACCAATTAATTTATGCCTCAAATGAAACTCAACCCCCGCTTCACTTAACTTATTTATCCACGCCCTCAACAACGGACTTGCTTTCATCCCCTTTGGAAACACTCTGCCAGATGTGCCGATAAACGTTTCAATCCCAAATTCATGAACCCAATTTCGTAAATCATCAGGTGAAAATTGTTTTAGCCATTTTTCAATTTCTGTTTTTTTATTTCCATACCTTGAAACAAAACCCTCCAAATTTTCAGAGTGTGTGATGTTTAATCCGCTTTTACCTGCCATTAATAATTTTCTACCTAATGAAGGCATAGCATCATACACATCAATTTTTATATTATGTTTGCTTAATACCTCAGCTGCCATCAAGCCTGCGGGTCCACCACCAATGATTGCAACTGATTTATTCATAAATTGATTATAAAGAAAAAACTCCTGATTGAGGTAAGGAGTTTTATATACGAGATTTTAATTAATTATCTTTCCACATCCACGATACCACCAACTGCATTCAAACTAATTGTCCATGTACTGCCGAATTGAAATTGCTGAAATTCATTTAATGAATTTGGCGAATAAGTAAGTTGTCCTTCAGATGTGCTGAAATATACAGTGAAATCTTCCGAAGCAGAACCAGTTCGCTGGTCAGAAGCGAGGCGTGGGTCGGCATACACGGGATACAAATCATTGCCATCTAATTCATAGGTTTGAATCGTCGTCCATTCATCCACTGTATAACTACAATATTGTTCTGTTTCAGTATGGCATTCTTCCACCACTTCACCATAACCCGTACCAGTATCTTCGATGCGTTCTTCGCAAACTTGTCGGCTATCTTGATAGCATGAAACATTATAAGCATCAGATGGCGGATTGCCACGTTCATTTGAATAATTCACAGCACGAACTTCTTGCACAGGCACAGAAGTTTTCCAATACACATTTGTGACTGTGCCTTCAACTGTTTTAGACGGAAATACAAACAAGAAAAGAATCGCAACGCAACATAAAACTGCAAAGATACCAAATCCGCCCAGCCATAACCAATTGAGATTTGAACGCTTCGCACTTAAGGGTGAACTTGATTTTCCAGCGGAGACATTTGCTTGAGGTGTGACATTTTGTTTAGGTAATGGTGCACCGCATTGTTCACAAGTTGTAGCAGTGCCTTTATTTTCAAAATCACAATTTGCACATTTGATTGATTTTGGCGGAGGCGGCGCGGCTTGCAATCTTTGACCTGCTTGCCTTGCTTTACCTTCTTTCAAATCTCCACCACATTGTGAGCAGGTGATAGCAGTGGCTGGGTTGCGTGTGCCACAAAATCCGCAATGAATATCAGCGCCTGCTTTTGCTGATTGCACTACTTTTTCATCGGTGATTATTTTTTCTTCGGATGCGCGTTGAAATTGAACATTCTCAGGTTGTGGGGCACCACAGCTCTGGCAAGTTTTTTCAGGTCCGGGGTTTTGTCCTTCACAATTTGGGCAAACCCAAACCAATTGCACAACACCTTTACTTCTTCTTTGCATTGCTACTCCTTGATTATGTCATTCTTCGTCTGGTCTCGATACGTTGCTTCGCAACTACTCGACCATCGGTTCAGAATGACATGATGGTAAAGTGTACAACAAAATGATAATGAAATGAAGAGTACATCCTTACTACGAATCAAAAGCCCCTGAGTTGCTCAGGGGCTTTCTTTTATCTTGTCACGTTGAAAACATGACCAGCATTATTAATAGTCTATTGTCTCGCCACCGTATTCGCCAGTGAGTGATACATCACCTGTGGCGTAGTTGAAAGTGTAGATGACACTACCAGTTTTATCACCTGTTACATCTACATCGAAAGTCATTAACCCTGTATCCAAATTAAATGAACCTGTACCTGTCATGGCTAACCCTTGCATAAGAGAACATTTATCGAAGGTATAGGCAATAATATTTTCGTTAGTACCTGGTCCAAATGTGAATGTTCCGCCTCGGTTACAACCGACGGATGTTTCTTCACTGGCATCACTATAATAAAATTCTGGCAAGTAGAAGAGATTATCATCAATGGCGATGAATGCGTCTAGCAAATCACCAGCTTCACTTAAAGTCTGAGGCGGGTTTGCAACGTAAGATGCAGTCGTATCAGCCCATTCATCACAGACAATTTCTCTTTGAGCAGGTAATGTTCCATTTACTAAGAAATCAGTGACATAATCGTCGGGACATGCATCACCCCAACCAAAGATAGAATGAATACCACCTTCGCCGTAGATATGAAAACCGTTATCTAAATTTTTGAAGACGGCTTCGCCATCTTCAAACGGAGTGGCAGGGTCAAGTTTGGCATTCAACACAAAAACAGGCACGCCTTCTAAAACCAATGGCTCGCGTTGCACAACTTCTTTTGGTGATGAGGGCCAATATGCACAAGATACTCCGGTATACACACTGCCATCAAGACGAGGAACTGTGCCGTTAGATGCTTGACCTGCTTCAATACTTTGTTCAATGCGTTCTTCTGGTGTGCCACTGAAAAATGTATCATCAGTACATAAAACGCTTAAGAACATCGTATCTGAAAAAGTTGTGTCGCCGAGGTATTCAAATGTCGCCGGGTCAACTGTGGCATTATCGTACATCAAACGCAACATCGGAGTTAAATCACCATTATTGGCGGCGGCAAGTGCTTTGAGGAATAACATGCGCCCCGTTAATGAATACATTTGATATGCGGTTGTGTATTCCAGTGCATTAAATGTAAATGTACCTTTGACAGTTTTATCATTTGGTAATGGAAATTCATAATCAATTGGGTTTTCAGAAACTTGTGCCGCGAGTTCATCATATACTGCAACTGCGTCTTCACCATTCATATCAGCGGAACAAAGTTCATCATCATTACAAGCATTGAGTACGGCTAATAAAACTTTATCAAACGCTTTTTCTTGATTCAATGAGCCTTGTTCACCAGAAACTGTCATATCAATTGTGCCATCTAAAATCACACCGGCTAATCTATCAGGGTAAGCATAGGCGTAGGTTTGAGATACGGCAGTTCCATAACTGACACCATAAATCCAAAACTTTTCATCACCAATGATGGCGCGAAAATCTTCAATGTCCTCAGCCACTGAATCAGTACCGTAGAAAGCAAGTTTGGCAGGGTCAATACCCATCTCTTCAACACAACTTTCAACATACGTTTTGGTGCCTTCCACTAATTCTGCTTGTTCTTGAGGGGTATCTGCGCCTTCAAGCCCAGCTTCGTCATACGAAGTAAGATAACTCAAAAAATCTTCGGCATAAGCAACTGGGCAGGCTAATTCAGAAGATAAACCAATCCCACGTTGATCGTAATAGACAATATCATAATGTTCTAAAATACTGGCATCAAAATAATCCCAATAGGCTGAACTAATACCTTCGCCACCAGGTCCACCAGGGAAGGCTTGCACAAACATGCCATAGCGTTCGCCACTGGCAGGCAATACCCCAAAGACAACATCAATGGTTTCAGTGTTGGCAGAATCAAATTGATTTAATGGAACTTGTAACGTAACACAAGTTAATTCTTCATTTTCTTCACACGGCACACCGCCTAACTCTGCTAGTTTTGGTGTGATATCTTCAATTACATTAAATTCTCCAATACCTGATTCTGTTGAGGTTTCAGGTTCAGATGTTGTCTCAGCAACTGGTTCCTCAGAATTTACACTGGGCAAAACTGTATTACAAGCCATACTTAAAATTGCTAACAACAAAACAAACGTCAATAACTTTTTCATTTCTTCTCCTTTTTAGATTTCATTCCACACACGAACTTTTTGAATTAATGATTCAGGATTCGGTTCTTGATACGGTGACAAATCATCCGCCTCATTCTTAAGGGGAGACATGCTCAATGCACTGAAAACCGCTCCAACCCCGTTAGCGACGTTGTGCTCATCATAGCCGCCTTCGAGAACAAACACAATTTTCCCACCACAAAAATCTTCTGCTATCTCCACTAACTTCTTAGACATCGCATAATACCCTTGAGTAGATAATCCTAACGAAGTTAATGGATCATTCCAATGTGCATCAAACCCAGCGGAGATTAATAGCATCTCAGGCTGAAATGCTTGAACTACCGGTCTAAAAATAGAATCACACAGCAATTCAAAAGTTTCATCACCCGCATAAGCACTCAAAGGTATATTGACGATTCTCTTTTTTGCATCAGGTATATCATCAATTGCACCAGTGCCAGGATAAATTCCCCATTGATGGGTTGAGATTAATCCTGTGCGTTCATCATTCCGAAAGGCTTCTTGAGTCCCATTGCCGTGATGAGCGTCATAATCAATCACCATTACGCGACTCATTCCATTTGCAAGTGCATCTTGTGTGGCGACTGCGATATTGCTGAAAATACAAAATCCCATTGACCTGTGTGGTTCGGCATGATGCCCCGGCGGGCGGACAATTGCAAACGCATTTTTTGCATCACCATTTAAGACAGCTCGTGTACAAGTGATAACTCCGCCTGCGGCGAGTAAAGCATCTTCATACGAAGTTTTGGTGACATAAGTAGGAGCGTGGTCTATAATTTTTGGTGCTTGTTTACACACTTCTTCAATAGACTTAATTAAATTTGTTGTATGAACTTTTGCAATTTCCTCCTCTTTCGCGCGGACAGGTTCTATCTTTCCAGCACCGAATGAATCAAGCAATGGTTCTAGAATTTCTAATCTGCCCGGTCTTTCAGGATGGTCTGGGAATTGATGGTTGCGCGATGGTACGAATGTATACACTGTGGACATAAAACAATTATAGCCTTTACTTATCTTTATTAAATAATCGCAACCATTCTTCCACTTCTTGAGTGGTTAATTTCTTATCATCAGGGTTGGTTTTGACGGAACTTGTTAAAGTATCTCTCATCAACTTCACAAACTCTTCAGATGAAATAAATTTTGCTCCGTTTACTTTTGCCGCGCTTTGCACTTCTCTATCCGAAGAAACCACCGTCCAGTTTTTGGCGGATTTTGCCATATTCATTAATCTAGCACGGATGGCTGAGTCGGCGGAACTTCCACGCGAAATAAAATGTAGAGTTATAGTACCAACTTTCCCCGTACGGGCTGAGGCGGGTGGTGCGCCATCAAAATACACTTCTATTTGTTGTCGTCGCATACGAGCAAATTCTTGTAAGGTATGCGCCAGTTCTAATTCATCATCTGGGTCTGAAAGTTTTAATCCCAACTTCGGAATCAAATTATGTCCGTCAATCAAATAAGGCATTCTAAAATTGTACCTCTTAAGGTCGAGTACGTCGCACTGCATAGGTTAAGAGAATCTAAAAGTGTGAAGTGCGACGCACCATTTTGATATATAAAACGTATATAATTAACAAAAAGGAGACCAACATGGCAGAAAAAAAAGCATCCGACATTATCGTTCCGCAACAAGGCGGCGTAATGCGTAATATTCTCAACCAACTTAAACTCATCTTCCGTTTGATGGGAGACCGACGTGTAAGTTTCTTTGCAAAACTCGTCCCAGTGGGCGCGTTTGCTTATTTACTTTTTCCGTTAGATGCAATCTCACTCCCAATTATCGGCGTGGTAGATGATGCCGCATTATTATGGCTTGGCTCATACATCTTCACCGAACTTTGTCCGCCAGAAGTTGTGCAAGAACACATGAAAGCACTGGCTGGAAACATGAATGCTGATTCATCGAAAGATGATGTAATAGATGCGGAAGCAACTGATACACAAGAATAAAAAAATGAAAAAACTTTTGATTTTATTAATACTGCCCATGCTAGCATGTGGCGGATTTTCTGATTCAGTTGCCCCGACCATAACGCCTCTTCCATCGGGGATAACTGAATCAGCACCCCCAACAGATTCTCAACCTGAATCACCAACCACACCGCCCACACAAACCTCTGCAACCAATGCAAATACTTTTCCAAACCCAAATGATTATCAATGGTCTGCCATCATCAGTGGTTTAGATAGACCCGTTGATGTGCAATCTGCATTCGATGGCACTGGTAGATTATTCATCATCGAAAAATACGGCACGATTCGGATTTATCAAAATGGTGAATTGTTAAGTGAACCATTTTTGAATATTGATGACCGCGTAGAAGATTGGAGCAATGAAATGGGTTTGCTCGGTTTGGCGTTTCATCCAAATTATGAGCAAAATGGATTCTTCTATGTTAATTACACTGGCAATGGAGGTCACACGCGTATTTCACGTTTTACAGCAAGTGGAAATATAGCAGACCCAAACAGTGAAAAAGTTTTGCTGGTGATTGACCAACCGTTTCCAAATCATAATGGTGGGGCAGTTGCCTTTGGACCTGATGGTTATTTGTACTTAGGTATGGGTGATGGTGGCGCGGTAGGTGACCCGCTTAAAAATGGTCAAAACATTGATTCGTTACTCGGAAAAATTTTACGCATTGATGTTAATAATGGCGACCCGTATTCTATTCCAGCAGGCAATCCATTTGGCACCGAAGTGTGGGCGTATGGTTTAAGAAATCCATGGCGCATTTCATTTGACTTAGCCAATGGCGATTTATGGATTGGCGATGTTGGTCAGGGTGAAAAAGAAGAGATAGATTATTTACCTGCTGGTTCAGCAGGCGGTGCAAACTTCGGTTGGAGCATCATGGAAGGAAGCATCGGCTATGATGGGGAACCTCAACCCGGTTTATTGCTCCCTGCGGCGGAATATAGTCATTCCAGCCCATACGAAGGTTGTTCTGTCACAGGTGGTTATGTTTATCGTGGCTCGATGCCTGAATGGAATGGCATCTATATTTATGGCGATTACTGTACAGGCTATGTGTGGGGATTGTTCTTATCCAATGGACAATTTCAAAATCAACGCTTGTTTGAAACGGGCGTGACGATTACGTCATTTGGTCAAGGACAAAATGGGGAGATTTATTTAGCCAGTGATAATGGTAGTGTATATACGTTGACTAGAAAATAAAATCTTTTGCCACAGAGGTCACAGAGTTTTTTGAGAAGAGATTATTATCTTTACTCATTTTTCTCTGTGTTCTCTGTAGCTGATTTAAGAATCTTCTTTTTCCAATCTTCTTGTCAACATCAACAAGAAAAACGAAACAACAATCAACACAACCGATAAAGCCAAAGCCACACCGAGGTTTCTTTCAAAACCCAAATAAATTGCCATTGGCATGGTTTGCGTCACGCCTTCTAAATTTCCTGCAAATAGAATTGTCGCACCAAATTCGCCCAAAGCACGAGTCCATGTGAGGATTGCACCACTTAATAAAGTTTTTCGCGTAAGTGGCAACATCACCTCACGAAATAATTGCCAACGATTCGCACCTTCGACATTGGCGGCTTCTTCGAGTTGTTTATCAATGCCTATGAAGCCAACTCTCGCAGAGCGGATATACAATGGCGCGGCAACAAACATTTGAGCAATCACTACTGCCGCAGTTGTAAATGGAAGCGAAATCTCAAATATTTCTAATGTTGAACCTAACAATCCGCGCCGACCAAATGTAATCAACAGAGCCAAACCCGCCACAGATGGGGGGAGCACAATCGGTAAATCAATTAACAATTCAAGCCATGATTTATATTTCAATTTCCAATTTGCAAGAATATAAGCAAGTGGAGTTCCAAACAGAATCGCACAAATCGTTGTGACTGTGCTGGTGACTAAACTTAATTTCAATGCACTTAATGCTTGCTGTGAAAAGGCATAATCAAAAAACTCAGCGTTGACCGAACGAATGAAGACAGCCAATAAAGGCAACAGAAATAATGCCAACATAAAAATGCTTGGGAAGATGAATATCCATTTTGAGTCAAGGAGTTTTTTCAAATTACCATGCCTTTGTCACCCTGAGCGTAGCGAAGGGTCTCTTAGATTATCTTGGAGATTCTTCGCCGCAAAAAGCAAGAACGCGGCTCAGAATGACATACGCTATTGTAACGGAGAACCAAAGCCCCATTTTTGCAAAATTGCCTGACCCTCATCCGAAAGTACATAAGCGATAAATTCATTTGCTAAATCCGTATTGGCTGATTCAACCAAAGGTGCAATTTGATATTTTGCAATGATATTTAATTCAGTTGGAATTTCGATTGTCTGTAAATCAGTCGCGGCAATAGCATCGGATGTGTAAACAATCCCTGCATCCGCTTCACCTAACTGGATTTTTGCTACTACTTGTTTGACATTATCTTCATTTGAAACAACATTTTTTAAAACGTTATCTTTGAAATTATTGCTAAATGATTTATTCATTAAGTCTAAGGCTTGGCGAGCATAATTGCCAACCGGCACTTCTTCTGCGGCTAAGACAATTTTCACGCCATCAATTGCTAAATCTTCTAATGAATTAATTCCAGCGGGATTATCCGCAGGCAAAATGATTATTAATTGATTGCTCAAAAAAATCTGTGAAGATTCTTTGATAACAAATGCATTTGTTATCAAGGTTTCCATTTCTTTGCCACTTGCGGATGCGAATACATCAGCAGGTGCGCCTTCTTCAATTTGAGTTCGCAAAGCTTGTGAACCAGCAAAGTTAAATGTGACAGCTACATTTGGATTCTGTGCCTCAAAATTTTCTCCAATTTCGGTAAAGGCATCGGTCAATGAGGCGGCGGCGAAGACAAGCAATGTTTGAGGTGCAGAATCAACTATCGGTGTAGATGAAGCGGAACTACATCCTGTTAATAAGATTGAGAATAAAAGTATCCATACGAAAAAACACTTCATCTTATTTCCTTGAAGTTATGAATTTCTTCACTTGAGTATGTATAGGCTTTTGAATTAATTCGGCTGGCTTCCCCACTTGTTTTAACTCGCCATCCATAATTACTGCCACACGATCACCAAATTGCATGGCTTCTTTTAAATTATGTGTCACAAAAATAGTAGTGCGCTTTTCTGTTGATAAAACTTTCGATAAATCTTTTAGTAATTGATTGCGCGTTTGTGGGTCAACTGCGGAAAAAGGTTCATCCATCAATAACAAATCGGGATTCAAAATAAATGCTCTGGCTAGACTCACTCTCTGCGCCTCACCACCTGATAACTGACCTGCTCGGCGTTTTAGAAGTGATTCTACCCCCATGGCTTTGCTCCACTTAATGATCTGGGGTTCAAAATTTTTCTCACCCCGAAACTTTAATCCCAAGGCAATATTTTCTTCAACAGACATATCTATTAACAATGGGTCTTGAAATACAAATGCGATTTTTCTTCGATACTCTAATTCATTCCATTCGTTTTGATTTTTTCCTTCAAAGATAATTTCACCATGCGTAAGTTGAATTAAATTTGCAAGGGCTAATAAAAATGTACTTTTTCCAGCACCATTTGGACCCACTACAGCCAAAATTTCTCCACGTTTGATTGTAAGCGAATCAATTTTTAATACATCACGTTTATTACGTTTAACAAGAAGGTTTGAGATTTGAATAAAAGATTTCATTTATTTCTTTGAACTCTTTTGCTGAATCACAGTGAGTGCTAAATTTATTAAATAAGTCAGAATTAAAAGCAAAGCTGATAATGCCAATGCAATTTCAAATTCACCCTTTGATGTTTCTAACACAATGGCAGTCGTCAATACGCGGGTTTGACCTTTGATATTTCCTCCCACCATCATGGAAGCACCAACTTCTGAAATCACAGAACCGAAGCCAGCCATTAACGCCGCTAAAAGTGGAAGACGTGCTTCCCACCACAAATACCAAATCATCTGCAGTTTTGAAGCGCCGAGTCCTAAAAGTTGTTGCTGAAGTCGCGAGTCTAAGGCTTCTAATGCGGCGGCGGTTAATCCAGTGACGACCGGTGCGGCGATAATCACTTGTGCAATGATGATAGCAATCGGTGTATAAATTAATCTCAAATCACCAAGCGGACCACTTCGCCACAGAGTCATTGCTACCACTAAACCGACCACAACAGGTGGCAATGCCATACCAGTATTGATAATACTTAACAAAATAGAACGTCCGCGAAAATTTCCGAGTGCTAGCCACGTTCCAAATGGCAAACCGATTAATAAACTGATGAGTGTGGCAACGGTAGAAACTTGTAATGATAAAAGAGTGATTTGAAAAATTTCCATGTTTTGTATAAAAAACAGGTAAACAAATATGTTTCAATTGCTTATTTGTTTACCTGTTTACTTGATTACATGTTTATTCTACACCTGCAAAGAACAAAGGCTCACCATATTGGTCAATGCCAAATTCACTAATCACTGCTTGGGTTTCGGGTGTAAGCATAAAATTATAAAATGCCAACGCACCTTCATAATTTACATTTTCCCACAACTCTGGGTTGACGGTAATAACGTGATAAGGATTCAACAATGAAGCATCACCTTCCATTACTAACACTAGATTGAGATTATCTTTTTGTGCAAGGTATGTGGCTCGATCTGTTAAAGTATATCCTTCTCTTTCCGAAGCAACAGTTAATGTAGCACCCATGCCTTGACCCGTTTCAATGTACCAACTTTGTCCAGCAGGGTCGAGTTCGGCTTTCTTCCATATATCTAATTCTTTTTTATGTGTACCTGAATCATCGCCGCGTGAAACAAAGTTGGCATTTAATTCATAAATTTTTTCCAAGCCTTCAATAGCAGAAGTGAGACCAAGTAATTCAGCAGGGTCAGATGTTGGACCGACAAAAATAAAATCGTTATACATCACATAGGCGCGTTCTTTTCCAAAACCATTTTCCATAAATACTTCTTCAGATGCAGGCGCGTGAACCAATAACACATCGGCATTGCCTTCTTCTCCCATTTGTAAGGCTTGCCCTGTTCCTACCGCAATGGTTTGAACCACATATCCTGTTTGCTCTTCAAACATTGGAACCAACACATCTAATAAACCAGAATCTTGTGTGGAGGTTGTGGTTGCTAAAATGATGTTCGGATTCGATGGGGCGGTGTTTCCACATGCCGCTACTAAAATTGATAGAACGAACAACAAACTAAAAAGAATTTTTTGGGATTTCATACATTTCTCCTTTGATGTGATTTTCAATTAAGGAAAAACTTAATTGAAATTGCAAAAATAAAAATTTATAAAGCCACCTGCTCACCACTATGCACGGTGTTATAACCCGTTAATGAATGAAGCAAATTGCGAAAATCTGCAGTTTGGATGTATTCAAGCAATGGATTGAGCATCTCTTCTTGCTCTTTTTGCAAAACCAAATCATATCTTTCTTCAAACAACGGAATAAAATCTAAACCATGTTGATATGCCGCCGCTTGTAAACCGAGTGACACATCCGCTTTATTTAATGCGATTAAGTTCGCCGCTTCACTATGTGTTTTGACCTGTTTCTCATACCCAGCTATTTTCTCAACTGGAAGTTTGATGCGCTTTAATTCAGCATCGAACCACAAGCGTGTGCCTGAGCCTGCATTACGGTTTACAAAACGAATATTCGGTTTGGCAATATCACTTATTTTTTTTATGTTTTTGGGGTTATCTTTCGCAAGCATCAAACCTTGTGTGCGATATGCCATTGTAAATATTTCCACATTTCGTTCTGGAAAAAGATGCTTAACAAAAGGCGTGTTGTATTCGCCATTTTCATCTAATAGATGTGAGCCTGAAATTTGGCACAAGCCTTGACGTAAATTCACAAGCCCATCCAACGAACCAACAGACAGACTTAATACATTAATATGTTTCGATAAATGTTCTGCAATGCTTTCTATTGCCAAGTCATGGCTTCCTGAAAAAATGACAGATGGCTTTTTACTTTTTGGTAAAACGATTTCTTGTAACAACAAAGCATCAGATTTTGCTTTATAAAATTTTTCGGTTATTTTTCCTGTTTTGCGAATCTCACTCACTTCAATCAGGTTTGCAGATTCAAGTATCAAGATGTGATGTCGCACCCAAGCAGGTGACTGCTTCAACGTCCGTGCGAGGCGTGTTAATGTAGCAGGGGATGCCATCAGCAGGCGTAAAATGTCTAAGCGGTGAGAATCCGCTAGTAATTTTATTTTGTCAAAAGAATTAAGGGAATGAATCGTTTTCATATAAGGAAAAACTTAATTGTGAGTCTAAATCTAAAAGATAGATGAGTCAAGCAAAAAAATATTTGACATGCTCCTGCGCCCATGATATAAAAAAGAAAAATAACGCTGTACTCATCCAGAGAGGCGGAGGGACCGACCCTTTGAAACCTCGGCAACCGATGTGGTCAGGTAGTCTAATTAGTCTTACAAGTCGAATGGTCATTGACCAATAAGACTTATCAGACCAGTTAGACCAAACGACCAAAGAACGGTGCCAACTTCGGCAATTGATTTTTCAATTGACAGATGAGAGATGATATGAAATTCATGTCGCCTCTCATTTTGTGAGAGGTTTTTTGTTGTAATAACCCCGTTGGTCGAGTAGGTTTAGGCGGTAGCCGAAACCGTATCGAGACTAACAGGTAATAATAAACAGAATTTTTTTTGTAAACTTTTGGTCTCGATACGCCCTCATTTCATTCGGTCTACTCGACCAACGAGATATTTTATGACCGAAAAAACAAAACTCACTGGCGGACTCGATAAAACCGTCACATGGATTTGGTTAGAGAATAATCAACTCAAAGTAGAGTATTATGACTTCAGCGAAGAGGCACAAAACGCCTTTGGAAACGATATTGCTTACATTTTGACAGTTAGCGAAGTTAATAAGATATGCTTGATTACGAGACAAAATGAAGCTTCATTGATTCAATGGTTAAGTGAAAACTTTCAATCGTATTTTGAATTCAAGAAATGGTTGGAAGAGAATAAAATTGCTTTTGAAAAAGAAATAGACAATTGGGCATAACTATGAAACTTGATTTGATAAAACTCTATATCGAATATCACATTGACATGACTCGTCGCGTCTGGGATTCGATTGGACAAATAACCGAAGAACAATTTCTCGCGGATAATATCTACTCACATGGCTCGATTCGTAATTTGATGGTTCATCTTACCAGCGTGGAACGCCGTTGGTTGGCAGGACTAAAAAATGGAGAAGATGTGCCACATTTGAAACAAGAGAATTATGATTCAATAGCCAAAGCCAGAGAAATATTTGAAGTAATTAGCAAAGACTTAGGTGATTATGTTATTAACTTAGCCGAGGAAAAATTAAATCAACCTATAGAAAAACTTTCTGAACCCACTTGGCAAATTTTGTTACATCTTGTCAATCACGGAACAGACCATCGTGCTATCGTTTTACATAAGTTAACTGAACTCGGTGCGCCAACTTTTGAACAGGATTTTATTCTTTGGTTGTGGAATAAGAAATAATGAGTAAAAATATTTTACTAGAGCCAAGTGAATTATGGCAAAGATTAATTGAAATAGACCCTGAAAAAAATCAGAATGGTGATATACCCGACATACAAATGTTAGGCGTTGCTTTCAGAAAACATTTTTCTACGGAGAAAAATCAAAAAACAAAAGAATTGTTTGAGCTTGCTCTCAATAATTGGGACGATAATCAAGTAATAATTTTTGTAAAATTGCTTACAGAAAATGAATATGCAGATTCTCAACCTATAGAAGCTTTAAGAAATAATTTAAGACAAGTTTACAAAGAAATTTTTGAACAAAAATAATTGTAATAATATTCAAAGGTGATAAATGACTCAACGCAAATACACAAACCGCTCATACCTTGATGCCCTTGAAAAGAAAGTGCTTGTATTCGATGGCGCAATGGGAACGAGCTTGCAACTACAAAATTTAACTGCCGAACATTTCGGCGGCGAACAATACAACGGATGCAATGACTATCTCGTCATTTCGTATCCTGAAGCTGTGGAAAAAGTCCATCGTTCATTTTTGGATGTCGGTGTGGATGTTCTTGAAACAGATACATTCCGCTCGAATCGTTTGACGATGGTTGAGTATCAATTACAAGACCGCATTATTGAAATCAATATCGCCGCGGCTTCGTTAGCAAAAAGACTCGCGGATGAATATACAGAGAAAACAGGTCAACCACGTTTTGTAGCAGGTTCTATTGGACCTTCAGGTAAATTGCCATCCACCAATGACCCTGAATTATCAAATGTCAAATACGATGAGTTGATTGCCACATTCGCTGAGCAGGCTGAAGGTTTGATAAGAGGCGGTGTAGATGTTTTGCTCATTGAAACATCGCAAGACATTCTTGAAGTCAAAGCCGCAATCACAGGTATTCATCAAGCCTTTGAAAAAACACAAATGTATTTGCCCATTCAAGCGCAAGTCACGTTGGATACAACGGGGCGCATGTTGCTTGGAACCGATATCA
>ERZ761610.313-NODE-313-length-40992-cov-48.538779_pt1 | contig 40992 bp, 33 predicted proteins | sample MGYA00512164_ERZ761610 | MGnify/ENA primary metagenome ERZ761610 (study PRJEB28899, sample SAMN02850038) | bioreactor sludge metagenome | biome: EBPR Sludge; feature: EBPR Bioreactor; material: flocular biomat | place: Australia: Thorneside Wastwater Treatment...
CGGTAGTTCCAATTAATGTTTTTCCTTCCCAAGGAAGAACAAATAGCACCCGGCCATCAGACGTTTTAGGAATTAGCATCCCGGCTTCTGGTAAAGAGAATTGTTTATCTAATACCAAGTGCGTACCACTAGCCCCTGATATCATAGCTGGAACCGATGGATCATCAAGCTGTCTCAATTTATCGGCAAATGGACCGGTCGCATTCAAAACTACTTTAGCACGCACAGTATGAGTTAGACCCGTCAGCATATCTTTAACAATAGCACCCACAATTTGATCATTTTCTTTTTCGAAACCTACCACGCGCGTATGGTTTAACAACGTAGCTCCTTGTGAAGAAGCCGTATGAGCCAAACTGATGGCTAAACGTGTGTCATTAAATTGCCCGTCATAATAAACAACGCCACCTTTTAATCCGGTCGTGTTAATCTGGGGATACATTTGTTTAATTTTCTGAGCCGACATAAAATGACTGCCTGGAAGTTTTCCTTTTTTTCCCGCAAACAAATCGTAAATTTTTAATCCTGCCCAATAGTAAGGAACTTCCGGCCAACTATAGATCGGAGTCAAAAGTGCTAATGGCTGTGCCAAATTCGGAGAGTTTTTAATTACGGTCTTACGCTCTTTCAGCGCGTCGGTGATAAGATTGTATAAGGTCTGGTCCCACTCACGCTGAGTAAGAAGTTTGTTCCATAGCTGTTCAAGATAACGAACGCCTCCGTGAAGCAGTTTAGTAGATTTACTCGACGTTTCAGATGCGAAATCGTCCGCTTCGACTAATATAGTTTTCAATCCCCGTGTTGAGGCGTCCAAGGCCGAACCCAATCCCGCGCTGCCACCACCGATAATCAAAACATCATATTCAGAATTCTTAAGGTTTTTAAAATGACTCTCACGAACAATGCCTTGCTCGATGGAACTTCGTTTGGCGCCATAAAAACCATGGCATATAGACTGAGCTTCAGAAAACAAACTAAATACAACAACAGCGACAGCCAATTTCAACGTCATAAGTCACTACCTGTTCCAAAAGATGTGCCCAAGAATATTTAATTCAATACGATTATATCTAGGCCCTACTAAACCAAAACGCTTAAGTTTCAGACTGTTAGGCCACTTTTTGGCGCGCTCAGGGATCCCTGTCAAAAAATCATGCAGGGTCCCGCGCCATGGACTTTCGATTTTGCTATCAGGAAGTTCAATTGGTAAGCTACTGGTATGCTCACCAAAGTATCCATGTTATTTCTTTTTTTGAGTACTCTTGCCATCGCAAAAGAAGCTCAAATTGCCATGGCCCTTTCAAAACCGCCGTACATTTTTGAAGAGGATGCGAGCGGACTCGAATGCGACATTATTCGAGAAGCGTTTAAAGCGGTGGGCACTAATTTTAAGCCGATTTTTGTTCCAATGAATCGCGCCGAAAACTCTTTCAAATTGGGTAAAGTAGACGGTGTAATAAACAAACTAGAAAAATCGCTAGATGGGTTTCCCTCTGACTATTATATCGACTACCACAATGTCGCGGCGTCATTGAAAAGTCAGAATTTAAAAATTCAATCTCTAGATGATCTAGCAAATTTAAGAATTGGCGCATTTCAAACAGCCAAAAATGTTTTAGGCGACAAATTTAAATCTATTGCAACCCAAAATCAAAAATACACAGAAGTCGCAGAGCAATCATTGCAAGTCGAACAGCTTCTGCGAAAAAGAGTGGATGTAATCATCGGGGATATTTTGGTAATCAAGTACTATCAAAGAAAACTGAAGGAAGATCTTGGGCTAAACGAAGAAATTGCAATTCACAATTTATTCACAACTACTTCTTATCGAATTATGTTTAAAACCGCAGAAATGCGTGATGCATTTAACAATGGCCTAAAAATAATTCGCAAAAACAAAGTGTATTCCAATATTATAAGTCGCTACACGTCAGCCCACAAGCCTACCGAAAAAGTGAACAAAAAAAATTAAATCGACCATCGAAAAACGGAGAATAGAGTCCATTCTGGATCGAATAGCTATTTTTTTATTATATTCTTAGTTTTAGTTTTATTATTTGGAATTTCTTTTTTCACAGGAGACCACGGGCTCCATGCTAGATGACCGTCTCTATTAATGAGTTCAATTCGTCGATCGCCACGCGTAAGGGACTGTGTTAAAATCCATTTCTTTCCTTCAAAAAAACCTTCGATTCCATTAACTACTATTTCATCACCCGGCTTCAATACTTCATCCCAATATTTGATAAACCATTCGGGTCCCAGTAAAACTTCCATGATTTGGTCGCTCCCATTGACCTTTATTTTAAGAGCAACTCCATCACTCATTTTCGGAGCTACCGAAATAGGTTCTAAGGAACCGATCGTACCCATAACTGTAATGTTTTGTTTTTTTTCGAATTCAACGTTGAATTTGCAAAAATATCCCCAGCCTTGTGTTGAATTGCAACCCTCGATAGGTGCTTTTGACTTCGAAGTCTCTGCCTTTGCTAAAGCAAACGAAATTATAAATAAGCTAGCTAAAAGTATTTTCATTTGTACTCTCTTTTTTATTGATTATTGAAGTCTCTTCTTCGAATTTAACTCGGCGTATACTCGGTCGGCAATTTTTTTGTGTGTCTCGTGATTTGGATGTAGGTCACCATAAAAGATAGTGGGATAACGTTGACGATCGGCCACAATGTCTGAAGCATCTATCAAATCTATATAATCGTACCGTTTGGCCCAATTGGTAAGGATAGCAAGATTTTTAGACCTTTCTGAAACTGAGACCCGCTCGTTTGAAGGCAAATTCAGAAGCACAATGCGGTCTGCACTTTTTTTGATAGAGAAAACAATTCTAGGCAATTCCGACTGTAGTGATGGATAGTCTTTCCATTTCTGAGTTCCGATGAAAGACCAATCCGATTTTACGAACGGTCCCAAATTCTGTTTTTGCCATTGATTGATGGCAAAAAATGAAAAAAAATGAGTCAGCTGTGGTCTTAAATCAAATGCGTTCCAAATTGAAAAATCGGCAGTGTGATTTTCTGAAATTATAGGAGCGTTCCACTCTTCGATAAACAAAGGTAGAATGACAATACTAGGTTCTAATTTACGTCCGTATAAATCGAAGTTACGTTCAACCTGAAGAAGACTATACGCAGACACTGCCAAATTTTGCACGTTGGAAAGCCGGTGGTTGTTAAATATTAAATTCTTCTCAACGCGTTGAGGCCATATTGATTCAAATTCAACGCCCTCTCCCAACGTGATCGAACGACCCAGGGTGACGATTTGTTGTGTTTGAGTAAATTCATCATCTCGGAAACCAAGACTATTAGTTTTAAACCCAGCTCCTTTGATAAATCCATTTATGTTTGATTTCAATTTCCATTTCAAAACAGAGTCTTGAGTCTTTTCTATATAATCCATATAAGTGATACTTCTCGGCGAGTACTGGGCCCAACGAAAAAAAGCAGGAACTCCAAAAAATGAAAAACGTAAACTTAACTCTAAGAGCGCAAAGCTAGCAAAAACCAAGATCCATGGTTTGCCCCAACTAAAACTGAAAATAGATGAAATCATGCGATGGCGCACTGGATCCCCCTACAAGTAAAAAAATAAGTACAGCGTAGAGACATGCCCTTAAAAGCCAAGATTTTTTTTCGATAAAAAACTCACTTCCTTTTCTGAAAAAAATGATATCTAACGCTAGGGCCGGCAGTATAAAAAATAGGACAGAGATTAAGTCTTGCAGCACGCGTTCTGAAATCGTCCAATCAAGAAGTAGTCGCCTTTGAATCTCAAGACCATGACTCAAGTTTTCTGCGACAAGTTGGGCATTAAGTAAAATTACTAAAGCAAACGTAAACATGGTCTCTACCCAAACTAAAGATTTATATTTCCTTAAAAGAATCTGAACAAAATCAATTCGATAAGCAACTCGCAAAATCGATAGTACCAATCCCCACGAGAAACCCCAGAATACAAAGTTCCAATTGGCTCCATGCCAAAGACCAATTAACGTAAACGTTAGAACCAAAGGAATAGCTCGACTATGATTTTTAAAAATTTCTTTTAGAGGAATGTACAGATAATCGCGAAACCAAAAACTCAGCGTTATATGCCATCTGCGCCAGTACTCAAAAGGACTCTGACTAAAATATGGGAAATTGAAATTTTTAGTAAGACGAAATCCCATAAGTAGTCCGAGCCCCTGTGCAATTCGAGAGTATCCAGCAAAGTCACAATAGAACTGGAATGCCCATGCCACTCCAATGACCCAAACATCGATTCCATTTTTTGGACCTAAGGGACCTATGCCCCAGGAGGTGTAGTTCCACAAATTGTTCGCAACAAAAATTTTGCAAAACACACCCCATAGAATAAGCCAAAGTCCATGCTGAATATTCTCAGCACTGATTCGGCGTGGCTGGTCAATTTGCGAAAGTAAATCTTTCGATCGTTCAATGGGCCCTGCGATCAGCTGAGGAAAAAAGGACACAAAAAGCAAGAAGTTAAAGTAATTATGATTAGGCTTAGTGTCTTTTCTGTATACATCTATAACATAGGAAACCGATTGAAATGTATAAAATGAAATTCCTAGTGGTAATACAATTTCAAGATATCTTGGTTGCCAATCCATAGGTAATGACGCAAGAAAAGTTTTTAGGCTATCGATGAAAAAATTGAAGTATTTAAAAAAAACCAAAATTCCAAAATTAACAATGAAGCTAAATACGAGTATGTGTTTAGCAGTAAATTTTGTCTTTCCAAGATGAGCCTCTTGAATTTTGAGACCGCACCAAAAATCAAACGAGCTCGTTAACAACATGAGCCCCAAAAAACGCACATCCCAAAACCCATAAAAAACATAGCTTGCAAAAAGTAACCATATGTTTTGTTGTTTTGTCGGCAATATAAGATAGATAAAGTAAACTAGAACAAAAAAGTAAAGGAACGCTCCCGAGGTAAAAACCATTGAACCAATTCTAACATCCTCAATATTCAGAGCAAGGAAAAGAGGCCGGTTATGGACTACGGAGGCACAGGAGTCGTTCTAGATTTTATAATGTAAAGCAAGTTTTGGGTACCAATACCAATATCAGGTTTGCCATCATGGTCGAAGTCGCCTACCAATCCCAACGTCGAGCCGAAATTCAATGTTCCTGTTAAGGATTCTAGTATTGAATTGTTAACACCGGAGCGAAATTGAACAGCACCCGATTGATTGTATAATCCAGGCGCTGAAATCGCATAATCTAGCCTTCCGTCATCGTCGTAATCACCAATAGTGCTGACAAGAGTACCATAGAGAGAATTTGCGGATGTGCCTTCGCTTGAGTATATTAGAGAATGAGAAACCGCATTGTAAACATAGGACTTTCCGGAAGAGGTTCCAGCTGTACCTGTGTGTTGAGGCGCACCGATCCCAATCACGACATCACCAGTGCCAAGTAGGTCACCAAGTGCTGCTACCGAAGTTCCGAACGCACTGGCTGCTGTTTCCCCGTTAAATGTGTAAACGACATTCCCATTTATACCTGATAAAATAACCACTCGACCGCTGCCGACGCCCGCTGGGCCGTCATAACCTGGTCCACCAACAATTACATCTTTGTGGCCATCCCCATTGATATCGTCGATGACGGCAGCGGATGTACCTAACTTTTCACTGGCAGTGGATCCTAAGTATGACCATAGGATCACTCCTGATTTTGCGGAAATCGCATAAATGGCACCGACGCTTCCAGTAGCATTTCGAGTAGTCGAAGCTGTCGAGATAAAATCAATTACGCCATCTGAATCTAAGTCTCCAATTGGATCTGTGGTTTGACCAAAGGAATCGCTCACGATGACGCCATCTCGACTCATAAGGACGGATCCATCCTTTCCAGAAATTATTTCAACTGAGCTGGTTTTGCCTAAAAGTAAATCTTCGTAACCATCTTTGTTATAGTCTCCATAGTAGCGATAATTTCCAGGTGTTGAAAAAGTTCTGATTGATGAATACCCACTGCCCGTTGCTGTACCGGAAATTATTTTTATGTTAGACGTGTTGTCACCACTAAAAACTAAGTCATCCTTTCCATCGCCATTGGAATCGCCAGCGAAGCTGAAACTCAGCAATCGTCCCGACGACATCTTAACAGCAGAAATAACTTCTGCTGTTGTACTCAGATTAGTAGCAGCATCTAAAGCTACGCCCGCAGAAACCGATGCAGGTGTAGATGCATTCAAGGCACAAACTCTAATTCCAATATAAGTGCCGTTGCTGAGCCCTGAAATTGTCCTCGAGTTTTTATTATCGCCTGATTGGGGTATTACGGTTCCAGATGAACAGTCTGCGGGAATACCATCCGTCAAATAGGTGGCAATGAACGATACCGCTGTAGCGTCACTTGAACTCCACTCAAAAGAAATTTCTGAATTTGTTTTTGAAGTTACCTTTAATCCAACAACATCGCTTGGTGGCGTTGGCCCCAATGTCACGGTCCCGGTAACTCCGGGCGAGTAGTTAATCGGAATATTGGAATTCGCGGCGCATAGCCTAAATGCGTAAGTCAGTCCAGGAGTTAAGTTGTTTACCGTAGCTTGCATTGAAGCCGAAGGTAAATTCATATATCCCGTGCTAGCGACACTGCAATCGCTCGGCAAGACTCCGGTTGAGTTCCAAAGCAACTTCAAGCCAGCAGTTGATCCACCCGCGGAACCATAATCTATTCTGACTGATTTTTGTGTGAGTGGAGTGATCACAAACCCGATTGGATCAGGGGGCGCGCTGGGGCCGACGTTCGTTGTTCGTTGAACAACAACTTGGGGCGATGGCAAAAAGTTAAAACCCAGGGCGCAGACTGTGAACGTATACAAAGTATTGGATTTTAAATTTGCTGCGGTAACAATCGTATTTGCACCCATTACCTTTTCTTCCGTTGGACTTCCGTTGCAAGCCGTTCCAGCCGTGCCGCCCTCTTCTTTGAAAACCCAAATTTCATCGGTCAATGCGATATTGGCAGAAATATCAAAAATCACAGAATTATAACTGACAGTTGTTTGATTGATCACCGGAGACGGAGGAGTACTGCCACTAGGAGCTACCCAGGTGTATGTCACCCCTTGTGATCGATCGTTTAAGTTCATTGAATATTCGCTCAGAGGCGACGAACAAACTCGGAAAGTATAGGTCTGGCCTGCAGAAAACCCTCCATAAACAGTAGTGAGCTCGTAGGTTTGAGAAAAGTGATACCAGAACGAATTTGAGCCAAAACTCGTTGCACCTTGGCAGTATAAAGGTGGTGGTGATGTGCCCGCTGCGTAACTAATATAATAAAATGTGTCTTCTAAAGTTGTGCCGTTGTTTGCCCAAATTTCGGCTGAACTGCCGCCAAAACCAGAGCGTACGAAAAGGTTAGAAACTTCGCCATAACTATTTGCGGATGACGACTGACTGGATAAAGTGGTGAAAGTGAATGTTGTTGGCGTACTGTAGCTTGAGTTTGCAAAGCCACAAATGATCCCCGTGTATTGCGTCGAGGGCGAGAGTCCAGCAAGAATGGTGTAGCTTTCTTCATAGGTCGCCGCTCCGAAGCCGCTTGTAGATAAATTGGAAACGTTACCAACAGAAGTGCAGTTGGCCGGGGCCGTTGAGCCGCTATTAAGCACGATAGTGAAACTACTCAAAGCGGCACCACCGATATATTTAGCCATAAATTTGGCTTCACTTGTTCCGACTTCCGTTACGACACTGGTTCCAGAAACTGGAATCACTGATCCCGGCAATGTTTGGCCACCGGCGAAGGTAGATTTTGTAATTGTGACTCCCGCGGAGATAGATCCATCAGCATTAACTGAGCACAGTCGAAAACTATAATTAGTACTGGCAATCAGTGAACCAATCGCTTTACTAGTTCCAGAAATTTGAGGTGCTGAGATTACTGTGCCTACATAACAATTTGCTGGAGCAGTTGATCCAGCATAGTAGCTGATCACGTAGCCGTCGGTCGAGCCGCCACCAGAGGTCCAACTTAATGTAATTTGCGACGTCGTATTAACTGTTGCCGTTAAACCCGTCGGATTGGGTGGCGGCGCACCCAGGGTCGTAGTCGAAGCCGTGATGCCAGTGGACACATCGGGAACTGGGTTTGAATTTACGGCACACACTCGAAACGAATACTGCGTCGCCGCTGTAAGGTCATTCACATACCAACTGGTGCCACTCACTAGGTATTCACTGACCTGTGTTCCACTGGCGCAGTTAGCTGGGGCGACGGGCCCCGTTTGATAGGCAATTCGAAATCCTGATGTTGTTCCCCCGCCCGAGTTCCACGTTAAAGTGACCCCTGTGGATGAATGAACTATGATGCTTAGACCAGAAGGATTGGGTGGGGGAACTTTATAGGTAGTAGCTGTAGCCGTGATTCCGGTAGAAATAAGTTCCGACTTTGAAGGGTTAATCGCACAGACGCGAAACGTGTACCTTGTATTAGCCAACAAGCCGGTCAGCCCATAATTAAGACCCGTGATAAGATCCTGATCAATTAGCATACCAGAATTACAGTCAGCAGGCGGCAATTTTCCCTGAGCATAGGCAATTCTGTATTTGGTTTCGGCGCCGTTATTTGAAGTCCAAGATAAATTGATTGTCGAAGTAGATGTGGCCAGTGCAATAAATCCTGTAGGCTTTGACGGAGCGCCAAAGATAGGATCTTGAATTGGCTTATCACTGTCTAACGTATTCGAGCTTAAATTTGAAAACCGAGCATCAAGAGTACAACTTGAAACTAGAAACGCCAGTAAAAGCAAAAAACTAATTTTAAAGTTACAGTTTAGATATGGCATCCGACAGGTATCTTATCGGACAATTTTTTTTAACCTATAATGCGTCTCAAAATGAAACGCAAAATATTAGAAATCGATATTAGATGATTGAATAAAAGAAATTTGGTAGGGGCGCAGGGACTTGAACCCCGGATCCATCGGTTATGAGCCGATTGCTTTAACCAACTAAGCTACACCCCCGCCTCGGGAAAATATGAACCTACCAGTTGGCGATAGGCTCACTTAAAATCTAAAAGAGGAATATTTATCCGTCAACGAAAGCTTTAAGCTTGTTGGAACGGCTTGGGTGACGAAGCTTACGCAGAGCTTTCGCCTCGATCTGACGAATACGTTCACGAGTTACGTTGAAATCCTGACCCACCTCTTCCAAAGTATGATCTGATTCTTCACCGATACCAAAACGCATTCGAAGAACTTTTTCTTCTCGCGCAGTCAGTGTTGATAACACACGACGAGTTTGTTCCGCTAAGTTCAAGTTCACAATCGCTTCCGCTGGATTGATCACCTTTTTGTCTTCGATAAAATCGCCCAAGTGCGAATCTTCTTCTTCACCCACCGGTGTTTCTAAGCTGATTGGCTCTTTTGCAATTTTAAGAACTTTACGTACTTTATCCACAGGCATATCCATTTTTTCTGCGATTTCCTCTGGCAATGGTTCACGACCTAATTCTTGGATTAAGTAACGTGATGTACGAACCAGTTTATTAATCGTTTCAATCATGTGAACTGGAATACGAATGGTACGGGCCTGATCCGCGATTGCACGCGTGATCGCCTGACGAATCCACCAAGTCGCATATGTCGAGAATTTATAACCACGACGGTATTCAAACTTATCAACGGCCTTCATCAAACCGATGTTACCTTCCTGGATTAGATCTAGGAATTGTAACCCACGGTTCGTGTATTTTTTCGCGATAGAAACCACAAGACGTAAATTCGCTTCTACGAGTTCAGACTTCGCTGCATCGGCCTCACGCTCACCTTTCCAGATAGCTGTGTAGGTTTCTTGGATCCAACGGAAATTCATTTCTGTTTCTGAATCTAAACGTTTTAAACGGGCATCCGCTTCTTGAGCTTGAACAACGTACGATCTGAAACGGTGATAGCTAAGACCCGTGTCTTTAGTCATCTTCGTTAATTCTTTTTCGTTGCCTTCGATAACTTTTAAACGCTCAACAAGCTGGTTTACATCTTTAGAGAACGTACGTTCAACACCGTCTTTGATACGTTTACGTAACGTAGATACGCGGTTAACCAAGTTTTTAAATTTAATAACAATACGATTGATTGTCTTACGATTGAAATTGATCGATTCAAAGTTCTGCATCAATTTTTCGTTCAACACACGCAATTCCGCCATTGTAGCGTTACGTTTATCATTCGGCGTATTTTCTTGTCTTAAAACTTCGAAGAACGCACGAGTGTCGTTTTGGTAAACTGTTACCGTTCCGATTAATTCGTGAATTTTATCAATGTATTCTTTTTCGTCGTATTGAGTGTCTTCGTCTTCCAAACCACGGAAGATCGATTTAACTTTGATACGGCCCTCATCAAGACGTTTACCCAAATTGATAATTTCCCAAGTTCCTAATGGCGACATCAAGATCGCGCGAACGATTTCGCGTTCACCTTTCTCGATACGACGAGCGATTTCAACTTCACCCTCACGAGTTAATAATGAAACGCTTCCCATTTTTCGTAGGTATAAACGAACTGGATCATTACCTTTTACGTCTTCAGTTTCTGCTTTTTCTTCTGCATCTTCGTCTTCATCTTCTTCTTTGTCGATATCTGACAAGAAAGGAGAATCGCCTTCTTCTTTAGCGGCCATTTCCGTGTGATCTGTGATCACTACGCCTTGGGCTTCTAATGCATGCATGAATTGATCGATAACAACCGGTAATAGAATTTCCGGAGGAAGGATCTCATTGATCTCTTCGATCGTTAGAGCTTTTTTCTCTTTTGCAATTTTTAAGAATCGCTGAATTTCTTCTTTGATGATTACTTCTTGCTCGGCCTGAGAAAGGACTTTTACTGGCTCTTTCGACTTGCTGGGTATGTTTGACTTCACTCGTTCCCCTGTTCTTAACCTTGCTTGCAATCAAGGTCGTTTTTTTTAAAACTTAGCTTCTCAGCTTTCCTTACTGTCCTTGAGATCCTTTAACGATTTTTGTATCGCCATCATCTCTTCAATTTTTTCAGGTGTAGCGTTCACCTTTAGTTCATGCGAAATTGTTTTCAATCTCGCTTTCAAAAAGTCTTCTCTGACTCTTTGTACGGCGTCTTTAAAAAATTTAGTTTCTATTTCTAAATTTTTTTGATCGTCGTAGCTGTTAGAACCGGCGCTTTCTGATTCGTCGATGTTTCCATCATTCGCATCCACCGATTCCCACTCTGTATCACTCTTTTCGTTCAGTTTTACATTACCCTTCCAAACTTCTTGAGGGGTCTTGAAAAACAAAACGTTCGGATCGTCAATTTGAGTTATTAACAGACTAGTCAACCTATCAAACTTTTCAGGGTTTTGTCTATAGACTTGATCGATGTGATTGAAAAGATTTTTCATAGGAATATTAACAATATACTGACTCAAACCCTGCTCCAAAAAGTAGTCTAAATTGGCACGAGATTTGATAACTAACGACAACAAATATTTCTCAGCTTTCGATGCCGACTTCACTGGGAAGTTCACTGGATCACTCGAAACTTTTGGCACCGAATTTGACGTTGGTGTTGGTTCCTGCTTGATTTGTCTAATAGGCGCTTGAACGGCTGAATGCGACGGTGCAGTTTGCGCAGTCTGAGCCTTAGCCAAGACCGTATCGCGCAGCCAGTTTTTATCAACCCCCATCATGGGTGCGAGCTGCTCGACGTATAGTTTTCGATATTGTGGGTCAGGAATCACGTCCAAAACCTTTTTCAGCCTGTTCGCTATTTTAATTTTTTCGCTCGGCTCACCGCCGAAACCAACTAACCACTCTGTAAAAATTAGATTCATCAAGTCAGGAGATCGGTCAATTAACTGGTTTAATTCCTCAACACTCCGACTTTTAACGAAGTCATCAGGGTCCATATTGTCCGGCAGGATGAGCCCTCGCGGGTATAAGTCCTGCTCTAACAATAGCGATAAACTGCGCTCTGCGGCCTCTTTCCCTGCTCTATCGCCGTCAAATAGAACCACTACGTTTCGCGTTAGGCGCTTAATAACTCGCCCATGATCTGACGTTAACGCTGTTCCCATAGTGGCAACGACATTGCGAATGCCGCTCTGGAACAGGGAAATCAGGTCCATGTAACCCTCTACGATAATAATTTGATCTTGGGACCGAATATAACGAGCCGTTTGCTCTAAACCGTAAAATATTTTCCCTTTTTGAAAAACTTGCGTTTCGGGCGAGTTTAAATATTTTGGCTCGCCTTGCGCTAAGATACGCCCACCAAACGCTAAAACATCCCCCATCGAATTTGTGATAGGAAAGATTAAGCGTTCACGAAAAATATCATAGAAGCCCGTCTTTTCTGTTCGGCGTTTTACTAAACGTGCTTCTTCAGCCAAATCTAGCGAATGACCCGATGATTTCAGGTGATTAGATAGAGTTTCCCATTCAGGCAATGACCAGCCTAAGCGAAATAATTTCACGATGTCATCGCTTAAGCCGCGCTTGTTTAGGTATTGGCGAACCATGCTGTCTTTACCTGAAGCATCCAAATTTTTATTAAAAAAGTTTAGCGCGGCTTTATTTAATTTTAAGATTTCTTTTTTTCGAAGGGCATTTTTGTCATCAAAATCTTGTGTCTCTTTAGGAAGCGCAATACCAGCGCGGTCGGCAAGGTATTCCATCGATTGCGGGAACGACATGCCTTGATATTGATTTAAAAATGTAAAAATATTTCCGCTCTTCTGACAGCCAAAGCAGTGATACACTTGTTTGGCTTCAGAAACGGAAAAGCTGGGTGTTTTTTCTTTGTGGTCAGGAAAAGGACAGCGACCCATAAGGCCCGATCCCGATTGTTTTAACTGAGTGTACTGGGAAATAATATCGACGAGATTATTAGCGTCCTGAACTTGATCAATAAATTCCTGAGAAAACTTCATTCGTCGCCTGTCTCTGTCTTAAGGTGTACTAATAGATTAAGGCAATTGCCCAAAAAGAACAGCAGAAGTTATCTTAAGATAACTTCTGTTTAATAATTTCGCTAACTGTTTTGTTGTCCGCAGCCCCGCCAGTTTTCGCCATGACTTCTTTCATCACAAGGCCCATTTCTTTTATAGATTTAGCACCTGTTTTTGCGATGACTTCAGTTACGATGGCAGTGATCTGCTCGGCTGTCATTTGCGCGGGTAAATACGCTTCTAGGATTTTTAATTCTTGCGCTTCTTTATCGACTAGATCTTGGCGAGATGCTGCCTTGAACTGCTCGATCGATTCTTTTCTTTGCTTAACTAACTTTTTGATTACACCAAGTACATCGTCCGCAGTGATTGCGTTAGGACGAACTTCAACTTCTTTATACTTGATCGCAGATTGTAGAAAACGGATGGCTTCAAGTTTTACAGAGTCTTTAGCTCTCATCGCGTCTTTCATATCGGCCATTAATTTTTCACGGATTTCCATAAGAACCTCTGGGATATAACGTTTTATCTGGATATTAAAATAGAAACAGCCAAGTTTTTCAACTTAGCTGTTCTAATTTGATTTTAGTCGTTAACGACTAATCTCTCATTTTAGCTTTTTTAAGAGCTCTTTTACGAGCAGCTAAAGACTTCTTTTTCAAACGTACGCTTGGTTTTTCGAAATGTTCGCGTTTTTTTACTTCTGAAAGGATGCCTGCTTTTTCACAAGATTTTTTGAATTTTCTGAAAGCAGATTCGAAGTTTTCTCCGTCTCTAAGTTTAACAAATGGCATTGAATATCACCGTCCTTCCAATATGCGTGTAAGTAATCCGTGAGGAATAGCAAAAGCCTTTTCCTTTAGCAAACACTTTGACTTATCTATATTTAATGCTATGCACTATTTGCAGGAGCCCTGAATGCCGAAAACCCCAAAAGCCAAGACCCAAACGACTAAAGACCATTCGTATTGGATGGGATTGGCGCTTAAAGAGGCTCATAAAGCCAAGATTAAGGGGGAAGTGCCCGTGGGAGCCATTATTGTGAAGGATGGTAAAGTCATCGGCCGCGGCTTCAACCTTCGCGAATCCAAAAACAATCCTATCTTGCATGCCGAGCTCATTGCGATCCAAAAGGCTGCCTTAACGCTTAAAAGCTGGCGCCTTGTGGATTGTGACCTCTATGTCAGTCTTGAACCCTGCTTAATGTGCTCAGGCGCCATCATCCAAGCCCGCCTTCGCCATGTTTATATCGGCACCAAAGACCCTAAGGCCGGCGCTTGCTGTAGTTTATATCAAGTTTTCGATGATAAGCGATTCAACCACCAGCCCAAATGGGAAACTGGCTTACTCAAAGAAGAGAGTTCAGAATTACTAAAAACATTTTTTAAAGAATTAAGAACGCGCAATAAGGATAGGCAAAAACTAAAAAGGGCCATATCGGCCCTTTAAGTTTAGTTTTCTTGAACATCCAGTCTGTAACCCAGACTTGGCACCGCCGAGATCTTACCTTTAAAGGTTTCAATCTTGCGTTTTAGATAGTTGATTTGGCTATCTACGTTTCTTGAAGTCACCTCTGTATCGCCCCAAATTTCTTCAAGGAATTTTTCACGAGATACTAAATTGTTTTTAGCGCCTACTAGAAGTTTTAAGATATCAAATTGTTTTGGAGTCAATTGAACTTCAACACCATCCAAATACACGCGGCGAGACAACAAGTTCATTTTTAAATTTGAAGCGGCTAATTCACTAACTGCCTCATTTTCACGATCCACTAAACGCTTAATACGTAAAAGTAATTCTTTAACATGGAAAGGTTTAGAAACAAAATCGTCAGCACCCATTTCAAACGCGCGAATTTTTTCATCTACAGTCGCAGCACCTGAAACGAAAATAACTGGAATATATTTCGTGTCTTCTTTGGCGCGAATTTGAGCGCACACATCAACGCCCAATAGACCTGGCATTTTGTAGTCAAGAATAACTAAGTTTGGCTTGAAGGTTTCTAGAAGTTCGAACGTTTTTGAACTCTCTTGAGTAGCCAGGCACTCGTAGCTCTCTTCTAAAATTTCACTTAAAAGCGCACAGCTTTCTTCATAATCATCTACTATCAGTACTTTTTTCTTTAAAGTCATTTGGTTTACCTAAGGTTGTCTTTTTGTTTAAATACAAAAGCTTTACTTTTACAAGATATAAATTTTGGGCATCCTACATTAAAAGCCCTTAAACTTAATCATCTTTTGCGTCAAAATTTTTTTAACCATGTCTAATTTATCACCTTGTATCTCTATTACTGACTGATCTGTAGTCAGCCTGTGAGTCCCACCAGTCGCGCATTTGGCCTTAATTTCCCTGCAAAGCTCCTTCAAATAAGTCTCATTTCTGGGTAATTTCTCTATAACCGTAACCGTTTTGCCACCTCGTCCGTTCTTCTCTAGGCGCAGAACCGCAGTGAACTGTTTGGAATCAACCAGCTCCTGCTGCATGCATTTACACTCTGTTAAGTTTCTTTTACACTCAGGACAATTCACCTTGTCTTTGGGATCTGTCGAGAAAACGGTTCGCACGTTGGACATAGACTTCAGAGCCTAAACTATGGTTTCTGCTGAGGCAATGGCTGAATTTTGTGCGCCTGCAGCTCTTTGCCATCATACCGATACAAGAACCCTTCGCCTTCCATCGCCGTCACAAGATTCACTGGGCGACTCCAAATCTTTTGAACGTTTTTGAGAGTTTCGTTCATAAAATCTGGTTGTAAATCAATACCTTCGTGAAGGTGAGTTAAAAGTAATTCACCTCTGTTTTCAAAGTTAGCGTCTTCGATTCGAATAATCGGCTGTCCGAAATTAGTCATGTGGAATAAAAGCTTTGCTTTAATCGCTTTGAAATCTCGAGTGTCGACCTCGAACTTATTGGTACGTTTGTTAAATTTATAAACAAAGAGTTTATTTCTTATACAGAAATCTTCAGTTAGAAATTCATCAATGAACGTAACGTCATTATAAAACTTTCTAACCTCGAAAATTTTTTGTCGACCTAATCCTAATTTTTTATCCCAGTGCTTACGCTCTTTCACGTCGTCACACTCATCCCACTCGCGGCCAAATTGTCCCTTATTCCAACGATCTTCAATATCACGGAATAATTCAATTCCCACTTTGTAAGGATTGTAGCCATTGGGTGCCATCGCCATAGTTCCCGAATGATGATCTGCAAAATCGATAATTTCTGAATCTTGCAAAATCTTTTCAGTCATTAGCTTAGAATGCCAGTACGACGCCCAACCTTCATTCATAGTTTTCGTCATCCCTTGCGGCGAAAAATAATAAGCTTCATCACGGATAATACTTAAAATATCTTGCTGCCAGTCTTCTAAAGGAGCGTAATTTAATAAGAATGTTAATACATCCTTTTCTGGCTCTGCAGGAAATTTAGACCGTTTAAGCATTTCTTGCTCTTCACGTTTCTTCTTTTGTTCTTTTACGAATTCAGGTGGATTGATAAAATCACGCATATACGGACGATTGACTCTGAGCATACCTGGCTCAACATTACGATTTTCATCGGCAACTACAGGCTCTACCTTTGTGCTTTTCTCTTGATAGGGGCTGTAACGATCAATTAAGTTTTCCAAACTTAAACAGGTATCGATGAACTCTTCGACGCGATCTAAACCATAGCGATCAATATAGCGACGAATGCGAGTGGCGTGATTGGCCATCTGATCCATCATCTTGCGATTTGTTTTTCCAAACCAAACATTGTTTTTGAAAAAATCGCAGTGACCATAAACGTGCGCCATCACCAGCTTCTGATCCATCATCATGTTGCCTTCCATTAGGTAGGCGTAACAGGGATCAGTGTTGATAACCATTTCGTAAATTTTTGATAGCCCATATTCATAACTTTTTGAAAGATGCTCGTACTCCATACCGAATTTCCAGTGTGGATATCTCACGGGAAAACCTCCGAAAGCGGCAAACTGATTGATTTGATCATAGGTGATCAATTCAAAAATAGTTTCAAAGCAGTCAAGGCCAGCATCCTTAGCAATCTGACAGATCTTTTTTCTTTCTGCTTCTAATTCGGGAGTTAAGTTAGCCATCTATTTTCCTTTTCCTAAAAAGTCTTTAATTGAATCTAAAATCTTATCGCGGTTTTCGATCTGACTTAGAAGCACCTGATCACTTTCTGGAAACTCTTTCTGTAAATCTTTTAAAAATTGGCCTGATCCATATTTACTTTCAACCTGGCCATAACAAAACGCATTCGTATTTGGGATAAAGAATTCACGAATCAATTTTATACATAGACGCGTATCTTCACCACTCCAGTTATCACCGTCACTGAAGTGAAACGGATATATGTTCCATTCATTTGGCGGGTAATCCGTTTCAATAATTTGCTGAGCCAATTTATACGCAGAACTGATTAACGTACCACCGGACTCGCTGGTTCTAAAGAATGTATTTTCGTCTACTTCCTTGGCCGCCGCATCGTGAATAATGAAGCGGGTTTCAAGGCCCTTGTAATGTTTTTTGAGCCACGTATTGATCCAAAAACTCTCTAAGCGAACGATTTCTTTTTGTTCATCACCCATTGAACCCGAAACGTCCATCATATAGATGACGACCGCTTTAGTTTGAGGCTGAATAATTTTTTTAAATGTTTTGTACCTAAAATCACGACGGATCGGAATGATTTTTGGATCTACCGGATCGTAGTATCCGCTCGAGATCATGCGTTTCAACGCCTGTTTATAGGTATTTTTAAACTGACGAAGACCTTCTGGTCCAACCGGAGCTAAACCATTGTACTTAGTCTTAACTGTATCGATATTCTTATTGCCCTTAGGTTCAATCCGCGGCAGTTGCAATTTTTCACCAAGAATTTCCGCCAATTCATCTAAGGACAATTCAACTTCGACTAAATGTTCGCCCGGCTTATCACCGGCCGCGCCCTGACCTTGACCAGGATCGCCAACATCATCGCCTTGCTGACCTTCTCCTTGACCGACGCCTCCCTGTTGTTTGGCACCGTAACGGAAGTTGGGAATATCAATAGACGGCAGCGGAATCTTTACGAACTCGTCTTCTCGCTTACCTATCATTTCACCTTGCGAGACATATTTCTTAAAGTTCTCTTTAACTTTACCTTTAACTATATCTCGAAACCGTGAATGATCTTCTTTAATTGACATGAATCCCTACTTATTTTTTACGTCTCCTCGGGCAAAGATACTTGCTACGTAATGTAACACATCTGTCGCCGAGATTTCATCGTAACCAAAATCTTTGATTAGACGAGATTTAACGATTTCAATTTTTTCTTGCGTATCTTTATCGACAACCGAGCTCACTAAGCTTGTCAGCTTGATGCTGTCCTTTTGATCTTCAAACAATTTCAGTTCTAAAGCTTTGTGTAAGCGTTCATTCATTTTGTAATTGAATTTCTTGCCTTCAAGTGACAACGCCCCAATGTAATTCATGATCTCACGACGGAAATCGTCTTTGCGTGATTCAGGAATTTCGATCTTCTCTTCGATCGATCTCATTAAGCGCTCGTCGGCCTCTTCATCCATACCAGTGAATTGATTGCGTACGCGTTCTTTTTGGGTGAACGCTTTTACGTTATCAATATAATTCGCGCATAGTCTTTGTAGGGCACTTTCATCCGCGCTGATCGCACGCTGAACTTCACCCTTAATGATCTCTTCGTATTCCTGCTTCACAACACCAATTAACTCGCGGTAATCCGATTTCAACTCTTCGTTTGAAATCAGAGAGTGATTCTTTAAACCATTCTCTAGTTCAATTAGAACCATGAACGGATTCACAGAACCTTTGTTGTTTTGCTGGGCATTTACGATCGCGTTCGATAATTTGTCCTGGATATAACGAGGCGAAATTCCTTCTAAACCTTCACGGACAGTTTCTTTACGCAATTCTTTTACATTATCTTCTGTGTAATTTGGAAGTGTTTTACCATTATATAGTTTCAATTTTTGCAAACGAGTTAAGTTTGCTTTTTTAGGTTTTTCCAAACGAGTTAGAATTGCCCACATCGCCGCCATCTCGATCGTATGAGGAGCAATCGAAATTCCTCTTAGACGAGTTGAATTAAAGTCCTTTTTGTAGATGTTAATTTCCTCTTTCCAGCGAGTGATATATGGAATATCAATCTTCACCGTTCTATCACGAAGAGCTTCCATGAATTCGTTATCTTGAAGACGACGATACTCAGGCTCATTCGTGTGACCAATGATGACTTCATCAATGTATGTCTGAGCAAATTTCTTAGGCTTCACGCGATGTTCTTGCGAAGCACCTAATAGGTCATACAAGAATGCTACGTCTAACTTTAAAACCTCGACGAATTCGATCATTCCGCGGTTAGCAACGTTGAACTCACCGTCAAAGTTGAAGGCGCGTGGATCAGAATCAGAACCATACTCAGCAATCTTGCGGTAATTAATATCGCCAGTTAATTCTGTTGAATCTTGATTCTTTTCATCTTTCGGCTGGAACGTACCAATACCAATACGATCTGCTTCTGAAAGGAACATTCTACGTACGCGAACGTGCGAGAATACCTTCATGATATCGCCTTGGTATTTATCCATTAAGCTTTTGAAAATGAAACGTGACGGAGGCGATAATTCACCTTCGATCTTCATACGGTATTCGCCGTCTTGTCCGCGATTAATTTCATCGCACAACTGAGCACGCATTTCTTCAGGAATTAATAGCAATGGCTCTTCATGCATAGGGCTCGCGAATGTGCGCACACCTTTACCCAGCAAACCATCTAGTTCTTCTTTTTCATCAATCCATTCGAATGTGTACAACGCGCCTTTATCTGTTTTCGAATACGCCTCTAAACCTTTTTTCAGCATACGACAAACGGTCGACTTCGCAGATCCCACCGGACCGTGAAGAAGGATAACACGTTTTTCTGTGCCGTAGCCCAAAGCCGCTGCTTTTAGTACGTTCACTAATTTCATCAACATGATGTCTAATCCGAAAACAGCGTCTTTGCCGTTGTTGGCAGCATCATCGAAGAATTTGTAACGAACCACTTCTTTTTTAAAATCGATATATTTTTCGCTGCCCGATTCAACGATCATGTCGTACATACGTTGAAAGGCATTGCGAGTAATTTTGGGATTTGCCTTTACCATTTTCAGGTATTCATCCAGAGTCCCTGACCAGTGCATCTTTGATGTCTGGCTAGTATTCTTCCAATTTTGAACTATTGAACTAAAATTGATATTGTCGCTCATAAATCACTCCCTGGATTCAAATGAACAACAGAAAGCCATTGATTGAATGGCCTCTGGTGGTTCTATACTTAGATTATGCCAAACTTGATTTAGGTTAGTAATTGATAAATGAAATTTCACAATTATTTGATTTTAGCCAACCCAAAGTCGAGTCTAAATGAGACTTTTATCTTTTGTATAACTTTGACTTATGTAACTGAAATCGCTTTTAAAATGAATATATGGGACATAATCACGAAGCCTGGCCGCCAGCAGCCGTTTTTTTTACGCAATTTTTAGCCACTATGTTGATTGGCTTTATACTTCCGCTTGGAATTGCATTTCAGTCTTGGCGAAAAGCTAACCTCGTAAAAATTCCATTTACTCAAAGTGCAATTCTCGCCGTACTGAGTTTGTTTTTCATGTTTGTATTTCCTCTTCCGCTGATTGGAATGGGTGTCGCTTACCTCGGGTCTAAACCCGAAGCCTCATTGGGAATCACGGCTGGTTGGGCATTAGTGGCCATTATATACTGGCCCACGATGAAGTGGCTGTTTGAATATTTGAAACAAAGAAAAAAACCGGGTGCGTAAGCTATCTAATTTCTTGAACTTGGTAACCTGTTGGCAATTCAGCAACAAAAAGCTCAGGAGTCATTTCTTTAGGCTCGGGGGCTTTAAAGAACCAAGTAATTTCAACGGTAGCCGACGATATTTTAACTAATTTAGCGCCTTCTTTTCTATTCAACCATTCTACTTTGGAAGCTCCACCATCACACAGACTCACAACTTTATTTGCATCAAACTGGCATTTCCAGCCTCGAATCGGCTCGTCATACGCTAACGAATATAGCGCCGATGGCGGGATCGGCATATTAAACGCTTTCGCCAAACTACGCTCATTCAATGGGCCTTTCAAAATCTTCTTCTGAGGATAAATGACGGCAATAAATTCAGTCGGACTCATCACCAAAGATCCTACTTGATACCCTAAAGTCGCCGACGCTTCCATACGCAAGCGTTGATTTTTTACCGCAACTAAATCGATTGTAACTTGGTTTGTTTTATTTTTTCGAAGGTCTCGAATATTGGCTTTAGTTTCCCAGGTAAACGGTGTTCCCACCGTCTCACCAGTTAGTGAACCCTCACCGTCCTTCTTCATTTTCATTGCACAGCTGATATTGATCAGTGACAAAACCAAAATCAAATTTGAAAACCATTTATTCATGCTTCAAAGAATACTCAGCATTAGACATTTTTAACAAGAAAAAAGAAACAGTTTGTCCACATACTGAAACTACTTAAATAGAAATTTTGAAGGAGAGACCGCAATCGTTTTCTTGAACAGTTGATTAAAGTGTTTCAAGTCGTTAAATCCCATATTGTGAGATAGATCTATGATCTTGTCCTTTTCCACATGTAACAAAAACATCGCTTCAAACATACGTTTTTTATTTCGGTACTCGATCGGTGAAACTCCAAAACTTTTTTTGAAGTACCTTATTAGCCATTCTTTAGAAATTCCAATTTCGTTGGCGTACTCTAGCAACGGCTTATTTAATTTGAATTCATTGTCTAAAAGCGTTTTAAGTTTTTTTGCATACGGATTCACACTCGAGCCACTCAAAGTTTTAGCATTCTTTGAACTTTTAACTAACTCGTGAATCCATTGCGGCGATACGGTTTCTGGAATATCGCGCAACGGATATAACGTCATACTTTTAGGAAATGACTCGGGGTAGGAGTGTTTGTTCGAATAACAGAACCAATTCAACTGCCCGCAACGTACAGACCATGTCACCACGGCATGAGGTGGAACAAGCAAACCAACCTTACCCTCCACTGTAATCGAATTTTCACCTAATGAAATAGTCACTGCATTTTCAGGAACATCAGAAAATATGAAACTCCAAAAACTACCATAGACATCTGTCAGACTATAGTCAGGACCATAAATTTTTTGTCGGTCGAAAAAAACCTCATGATCCGATAAAAAATTGAATTCGTGAGTATAGGTGTTCGCAGTTACTTTCATAAATTCATTTAATCCAAGTTTACAAATCAATGTCAATATCCACCTAGTTTGTTGTCTATAGAATATTGAAACTATACTCATGGAAACTCGATTAGAATCTTGGATTCAACTTGCGACACGGGCCCCAAGCGGAGACAATAGCCAGCCTTGGGATTTTGCCTTTGATTCCGGTTCTTTTAAAATAACAATAAACAAAGGCCGCGCCCGTCATTTCTTGGATCAAGACATGTCAGCGACATGGATAAGCATAGGATGCCTTTGTGAAAACCTTGAACGTAGCGCCGCTTTTTTTGGATTTAAGTGTCTGTTGAATATCGAAACTGACCATTCTGTTACTGTTAAATATCACACAATTGAACCACAAATTGATTCCAACACAATTGATGTAATTACTAAACGACAAACCTTTCGAGGTAAATTGAACAAAGTAACTCTTGATTTAAATTCGTTCAATCTTGAGTTTCCTGTCCTAAACAACGAAGGTCGACAATTTAAATGGCAACTTGTCCCTAGAGTTTCAAAAGCCCTAATTTGGAAATGGAGCTGGCTAGAAACTGTTTTGTGGTTGAAAACATCCTTAATGGCGGACTTTACAAAATGGCTACATGGAAAAAATGAAACCTACGAATACGGAATCAGCTTAGAAAGCCTTCAAGTATCACTCATAGATCAGCTGTCACTCATGATGTTTAAGAAGGTCCCAAATTTGATAAAGACAGTGCCCAGTTGGTTTTTTCATTTTAAAACGTACTTCCGTTTGAAATTTTTGATAGAAAGCTCTGCGGGACTGCTCTGTTTGTCCAGCGTTTCTCATGACTATCGAGACTATTTTTACGCTGGAAAAGAAATTCAGCGTATGTGGCTCTATCTTACTCAGTACAATATCAAAGCGCAGCCCCTAGCTATTCAGTCTTTATTTTTGAACTTTGCAAATTCTGATTCGGTCAAAGACTCTCTCAGTGATGATCAGATAAGAAAAATTGAATATATACATACGAAAACGAAAGTCGCATTGCACATCTCACAGAATTTAATTTTTACGTTCAGATATGGAACGACAGAACAATCTCTTCCCTTACTACCAAGAAAAAAGATTGTTGTTACTCATTAAGATATATAACTATTTACCAAGACTTGCCGGCGTACGCTCTGGAACGGCTTGATTTTCAATCGCTAGAATTTTTTGCTCTAGTTCTTTGGCCTTCTTTTTATCGATTTCTAATTCGAAAGCTTTCTTATACATATTCTTCGCCTTATCAACCATGGATAGATCACGATAAATATCACCTAAATGTTCCGCAATAATACTTACTGTCGGTTGAAATTTACTTGCGGCTTCAAGAAACTTAAGAGCTTCTTTTTTATTGCCGCGCTTAAACAAGATCCATCCTAAGGTATCTAATATGTAGCCGTCTTCTGGATCTAGCGTAACTGCACGGCGGGCCAGTTTTTCTGCTTCATCCATATTTTTATCCATCTCGGCCCAAGTAAACGCTAGATAGTTTAGACCTTGCGAATGATTCGGATCCAGTTCGATAACTTTTTGCATGTTCGCAATTACTTTTTCTTTGTCACCCGTACGATCATAAATAGTTCCGTAGTAGAAGTGTAATTGTGCATTATCTGGAAACTTTTCTAAACCAACGGCCAACACTTCAAGGGCTTTTTTATAGTTCTTATCCTCATCCAATAACGATGCGTACATCGCATATATTTGTGGATAGTCTTTTTTGTTATCGTACGCTTTTTCCATAACGGTAATGGCTTTATCTAACTGACCGACATTTTTCAGCAAATAACCGGCATGAACCATGGCCTCTCCGTAGAACGGGCTTGACGGTTGAATTTTTAGGTAATGATTAACAGCCATTTCGTCTTTTTTAATTTCTTCGTAAACCGCAGCTAGATAGAAACGAATTTTATCTGACTCAGGCGCAATTCGCAGAATCTCTTCTAGTTTAGCGATCGCTTTGTCGAACATTTTCTTTTCAATTAGGATTAACGCCATACGAACTTTGATGGCCAAAGGATCGTCTGCTTGAGCTTCTAGAACTTCAAGTTGCTCAAAAGCCTCATCAAACTTCTGTTGTTCGATATACATTTGCGACAAAATTTCCGCTACTTTAACGTTAGGGCCTTTGTTTTTTTGAAATGTTTGATACAGAGCCATAGCTTTAGCTTCTTGCTTTTGATTTTTATATAGCGAACCAAGAGCAATTACGGCATCCACGAAATCTGGCTTAATCTCGCTAGATTTTTTGTAACTTTGTTCTGCAAGTTTAAAATTCTTCTCGGCGTTTTCTTCTTCACGGATACGGCCAATGTAGTAATGGATTAAATGTTTGTTCGTGTAGTCAGGTAAGGCTAATACTTTTTCAAACAATTTTACGGCTTTATCGTACTGTTGAGTTTCTGAATACACCGCAGCTAAATAGATGTTAGCTTCATAATATTCTGGGTACTTACCTAAAACATACTCGTATTGCTCGATCGCTTGAGGATACGAACGAATCGTCGTATACAAACCCGCCAATAACAAACGCGCATCTTTGTTGCTTTCGTTCTTATCGATTACGATTTTAACTTGCTCTATGGATTTATTGATTTGCCCTAACTTCAAGTACTCTTTAGCCAACCGAGTTCTTACACTGGCTGACTCTGTGTCATAAACTAAAACTGTCTGGAATGATTCAACGGCTTTTTGAGCATGCCCTTCTAATGAATAGGCTTCGCCTAAAGAGTAATGATAGTCGGCTTGGGTGCGTAGGTAGAAGGGGTCCATTTTATCTGATTCACTTAACATAGCAGGTGGCGTGAATTGCTTTGGCGCCACGTTACCGTCTCGATAGGACGACTCTTTGTAGTAGTGACCATCTGGATCACTACTTACGGTTCTTGCCGAACTTCCCTTGTGGGCACAACTAGAGATCAAAACCGCTAAGCTTAGGATTACTGTCTCTAGAATTCGCTTAAACATGTAGCACCTCTATGAGACACTTCGGCGCCAGTGAGACGTTGCTTGAATGAAATGGAAAAAAATAGACCTATGTCGCTGGATCTAGTTCTGGGGATTTTGACAGATCAATTTTTACGTCGACTTCGGCCTTTTGCGAAGACATTGGAGACTCAGAGTTCGGTGATAATTGCACACGATAGGTGTCTCTGCCGTCTTGAATAACTTGAAAACGATACGGTTTACCCGATGAGTCTTCACCTAAGATTATGTCCAAGGAGCTGCTTTCTGAGGCTATACCTCGAGCCTGCGGGGTCTTTTTCTCGACATTTTTTAACAGAAAAATTTGAGCGGCTTGATAGGCCAAAATCTCGGCTTTAACTTGATCAGATGAAATTTTTTCCGAGCCGAAAATATGCCTTGTATAACTGCCATAACTAACTAGAGTTAAAACAATCAAAGTTAACAGAGTAACCAAATCACTTCCCGTAAGTTGCTGATTTTCATTGCTTTTCACAAAACAATCTCCAAATAGTTGAGGCGACTCTTCTATTTCGGATGAACGTCTGTAAGACTTTAGCCCGAGATCTAAAATAATTTAAAAAAAGTGAGATTTCTCTAACCCAAAAACCGTTAAAATCAGTCCCTATTAAAGGTTATTGCGGCGCATATGTGACTTTTTTTTCAACATAGCTTGACAGCCCTATGCAGCACGGCTAGTTTGCGCCTTGTCATACAAACCTACCTATCAATTTGATTTGAAGGGGTTTTTCCAAGGGAGGCAAAAATGATCAATCAAAACGATACAGCCCAGGCGCATCAACAAGCTCCGATGAGCACGTCAACTTTAGGGTTATCTAAGCCAAACTCAAAAGTTAAAATCATCAAAAGATACCAAAATCGTAAGTTATACGACACACAACAAAGTTGTTATGTTACTTTAGATGATATCGCTAAAATGATCCGCACAAATGAAGAAGTGATGGTTATCGATAATAAATCAAAAAACGATATCACAGCAGCTACTTTGACTCAGATCATTTTCGAAGCTGAGAAAAAGTCGGCACAATATGCTCCACTTTTCACTCTTCGCGAAATCATCCAAAATGCAAACGGCAGCATTTCTAGCTACCTAGCGAAATTAGGCGCGTTTCCTCAAGATTACATGACGAAACAAGCTCAGAACCAACAATTAATCGAGAAGTTGGCTACTGAAGAAATCAAAAACAACTTAGAAAATAGAATTGTGAATGCAGCGACTCGCTACAATCCAGATACAACTGTAAAAATCGCAGCAGAAAAAGCGACAGTTTTATCAGGTGCTTCTCAAGAAGAAGAAACTCCCAATTTACCAACTCACAATCCTAACTTAAATCAACTTCCACACTCTAGCTAAACAGAGTGCACCAAACCCGCCCAACTCATCTAGTCGGGTGGCTAAAATTTAAGCTTTAGATGAAAAGGACCCATTCGGGTCCTTTTTTTTTCCAGATTTCTTGAGGAGTGCAAAAACTTCATCGAGGTACTTCCCTTAAGTACCGGGACTCCATTTCTAGATTGATTCTGCCGACCAACATGGAAAGCTAGAGAGACCTTATGTTTACAAAAAATAAAGATGATAAATCTATTGTGTATGACATCACTGACGAAGTTACTCTTGAATTAGCAGAAGCTGTTGCCGCCGATGCAAAACAGGAAATCGAAGCCAACCCTAAACTAGAAGCGATAATAATCAATTCAGGTAGTCAACATGTGGCTTACAAAGGGTTCAAAGTTATAAGCCAACTTGCGATTTCAAACAAAAAACCTAAATTTCAGATGTACCTATTATCTGAAGTAAAGGCGACATTATCGTTGGTTCGATCTGAAGGTTTGGATATGATTTTAAAACCGATCGAATCGATTACCGAAGTCCCTCAGAAAGCGAGTCCTTCGACAACAAAAGCGCCCTCTAAATTAGACGTTTCTTTTATTAATCCTTTTATCGAAGGCGCCATTAAAACATTGGATATCCAATGCCAAGTATCAGTTACAATAGATAAGCCGCTTTTGAAAAACAAAGACACCAAGCTTCCTATCATTGATATTTTAGGTGTGATCGGTATTACCAGTAAGGCTTTCAATGGCAATATTTCGATTTGCTTTCCAGAAAAAGTATTTCTTTTTATCATGTCAAAAATGTTGAGTGAAGACTATAAGGAAATCACTAAGGACCTTGAAGACGGAGCCGGTGAAATTCTAAATATGATTTTTGGTCATGCCAAACGAGTACTAAACGAAAATGGTCATTCTTTCGAAAAGGCCATTCCAGCCATCGTTCGCGCTAAAGAATTGTCGGTGTCACATTTGAATGATCAGGGTTCTATTATTCTTCCATTTAAATCAGAAGCTGGTGAGTTCTATATGGAAATCAGCATGAATAACGGGTAATGTTGAATCTTAGAACTGGCGCCAATTAATAAACTTAGTTTTTCCCGGGCGAATTTCAATTTCTTTTTCAAGAACGCTATTGCCGGTAGTTTCGGTATAGCGGCTTTGTGTGTTTAATCTGACTTTGTACTTTCCCGGTTTTACCCGGATGCGGACCATTTGAAATTCTTTTGGCAAAAATGACCACTGCCGCAAATCCGCTCTATCAGACGCATGCATGGCAACAGCCGCAACAAAACCTAATAACTCATTTTTTTGACGAATCTGATCCGCGGCTACTTCTTTTGCGACGACACCGCCTAAACGGCGAGCCACTAACGATCCCTGATCCTCAATCAAAGTGCGAATAGCCGCTTCATCCACACTATATACAAATTCAGTTTGAGCATTGTAATGGAATCCATTTTTTTCTATTGGTTCAATACTGACTCGCGCATTTCTGCTTTCTGCGGGAACAGATCTCAGAATTGGAAAACGAGGACTTTGAGGATTAAAATCTTTCCTAGCCCCCCAGCCATTTTGAAAAATCACAATCACTTCACCTTGCGATTTGTCGTACCAAGATGGATCTTCTTTCACTTGTGAGAACTCTGCTTTTAGTTTTTTGTAATCGTCCATTCGCTGTGATTTTTTAGCGGTTCTAACTAAGTCATCATCAATTGTACCAATATTTTTATCGATTTTGTATGCGTCTTTATAAGCGATATAAGCATCGTCGTATTTTCCATCCGCTTCCCAAATCATTGCTGATAAATAGGTCGCAAACGAATTCATTTCAAAATTCTTTTTTTCCTCTTGGCGATACGTCTGATACTTCTGATTTATTCGACGAGTTTCCACCAGAGCCGAGTCCAACTCGTTCAATTCTAAAAAATTTAATGCCAAGTAGGCATTTACGAAAATTTTTTCAAATGTATCGCCTTTGTATTGAACCATTTCTTCGCTAAACAACAAAGAACCAGTTACGCGACTGACTGACTGGTAGTCAAATTGGTCTATAAGCTTAAGTGCTTTAAAAAAATATTGATTACTTTCTTTAAATTCACCGGCGTATTGAAGCAATGTCGCATAATCCAGAACATAGATTAATTGATCATCACCCTCTTGATCCGCTAAAACTTTTAACTGAGATGTCGCTTCAGAAATTTGGCCAGATTCAACTAATTGGCGGCTTTTGAAAACTTTGTTTTGATAGGTAGCACACCCTACAAGGAGCAAACAAACAACTAATACCGAAAACTTCAAAGTGAATTTGATTCTATCCATATAGTTGTTTGTTCTTCAGAAATTTCTATCTATTATAAACCGACAGATTTCTTTTTAAATTGTTTACGCATCTGTTTGTAATTTGACCAAACCATTTTAGACGTTTTTAGGTTAGTCAAATTCATTGTCATTTTATAGTATACGGTTTTATCTTTTCCTACTTCTTGAACGATAGAATCCATTCGACCATTCACGATGAAATCTGCACCGATCTGACCGCCCGGACCTTTTTTAGTTTCGTCAGAAACAACCCCTGAGTTTTGGTAATCGTATTCATCTTTGATATCTTGGCGGGCCTCTTTATCAATAAATTCTACGCGACCTGAATTCATTAGCTCTACACGGAACATATCCATAATACTTTGAGTATCAATGTGCTCGCTCGTTTTATTTTGTAACTGCGTTACCATTACTACCGGAGGAGTTTTAGCATTAGCAATTGATGGATGGTTTACCAAACTAGCAACCAAGTCTTTAACTGCATTTTGCATATCTGTTTCCGACCATTGATCATTTAATAAGTTTTCTCTTTGAACATCGTCGTACTGACCTTTTACGAATGCTTTGGGTCCACACTGAGTGATAAAAACCGATAGCGCGAATAAAACTAGAATACTAATTTTCATATTTTGCTCCTTGAAGAAAAGTCTATAGGGATTCCGGGATTATGACAACCAAGGCGATGACTCAACGATTAATGGCTGGTGCAAATAAACAACATTTGATTTAAATCAAAAATACTGTTTCAAAACGTTGGATTTTAGTCGGGAAACTACTTAGGAATGACCGAATAACCACGATAGTCGGTCTCTTGTTCATTCTCGGGAGTTTCGTCTACGTGACGATAGGATTTGATTTTAAACTCGGAGTCTAGGTTAACGATCCAGCCCTCTTTACGCGCTTTAGCAACAAACTCATTTGCCAAACGGCGACGCTCCTCTTCTTTTGCTTTCGCATTCTCGCGGTCTTGGATAACTGAGTTGTACACGATAGAACGTGGATCCGTCGCCGGTTTTTTAAATTCATTTGTACGACCTAATTCCTGTGCTAACTGGCGTTCGCGCATACCGTTTTCAATTTCAACAATTGGTTCGTCCGATGGACGTTGAACAATAGGCTCTGAAGGGCCGGTATCGTGACTCGCTTTCAAATTGGCGACTAGCGCTCTTAAGCGGTCTGTTTCCATTTTATCCGAAACGCTTTTTAAATGGTCATTTACTTTATCTAAATCGGTTGCTTTGTGAATAGAGGAAAAATCAGTTTGGCCTTCCGCGCGCTCATTAGGTAAATTTAAGTGATCTTCTGAAATAACAAAGATGCCGAAAAATGCCGACGAAGCTAAAAAAAATAGCCCGATTAAATAGGCAAAATTACTATTGTTGTCTTTGGATTTCTGCGTCTTCATCTGACCTCTAGTCTATCATACCTTGTTCGACGCTTTCGAATTTTTCTTAAATGCAATTACGCAATCTCAAAATGAGACTAGTTCATATTTAATATGACTTTTAAAAGAAAATTACCTTCTTTAAAAGTCCGTCCTTCTCCGGCCGTGTTGACGGCTTTGAAGTCTTGGTTATCGAAATACGCCCCAACCCCTAGGCGTGATTTTTCCTTTAATATGTACTGATATCCAAGCTGGTAGCGCATTTGAGATGATATCCCTTTGGCTGCCAAAATACCCATTTCTAGATTAAACGAAATTTGATTTCGGGGATTGAAATCGAATTTGTAATCCACCCCAACACCAGCAAGGCCGGCTTGCAAACGAGTTTGCGTAGATTTATGCAAGAAATCGACAAGCTTTCCAAAACCGAATGGCATAACTTTAGATTTTCCAAACTGAAATGAATAGCCTAAAACACCATTGAAATCAGAAAATGAGATACTATTTTCACCACTTGAAACGAGCGCGGTCGAATAGCCAATGCCCAGTTGAAATTGTTTCCACACGGGCCTTGAAAGCAAATCAGCTGTAATAGCGATGCCACCCGAAGACGCGCTTACATCACCGGCGGTGAATGCTAAACTCTTTGAACCTAAACCTAAAGACATCGAATCAAAATATCCAGGATCTTTGCTCAGCAGGTCTTTTTTGGGCTCGTCCTCTTTTTTCTTTAAACGAATATTTTGCAAAGCCATTGTAAGCTCGACAGACTTAACATTATACTTAATGGATCCGATTATACCGTCTTCACGCGCGGTTGCAGGCAGTTCGTAGAACTTCCATGCCTCACCTTTACCACCACCCTCAATCAGGGAACTTTCTCCATTATCGACTTCTGAAGGCATGGAAACGACCAAAATTAGCTTATCCTCATATCTGTCACAACTGACACCCATCGGGAATGCGGGGATTTTTTTTGTTTTATCAGCCGGCTGAACCCGAACATTAATTAAGAGATCCTTACATTTCTCAGAGTATAAACGGAATTGAGGATCGTTCATGACCAATTTAAACTCTGACTCAGTTTTATCTACAAATTTGATTTTAATTCTTTCTTCAAATGAAAGGACAGTTACACTCAATACATTTTTATCTACAACGACCGCAGTTGTTTCACTGCTTTGTTCTGCAGATTCAATGTTTTTTGTAAACGTAATAGTTCCTTTGTAAACTAATCGTCGACCTGGTTTAGAACCCAGAGGCAGAAAGGCTAAAGCGAACTTATTTACAGCAAAAGTCTTGTTCCATTTGTCACCAGCCACTTTTTCTAGAACTTCAATACCAGCCATGCTTAGGCATGGCCATATCAGCGAAATTAAAATGAGGTGGTGTAATTTCAAGATCATTGAATAACCGTAAATTGCCCGTCTTTAGCTACTTTAATTGTTACAGTTTTTTCTTTTTGTTGCGCAAAGTTTAACGTAATATCCGGCAATTTTTCAACTTTCAAATTATTGAACACAGACGGCTTAATAATCGCGTCTTTTTTATTTCCATATTGATTATAGAACTTAAATGTAACTTTATATGTACCTTCGATAGTTTTGTTTGTGACCCAAGATTCCACACCAGGCCCTTGAGTACTATCGACGACAAACTCCCCAGGGACATTCGCCATCGTTCTCTTTTTGTAATTAAAAATGTTGCCTTTTGGATCCTCGATAATCATGTCGATATCGTGTTTTTCCGTTTCCCATCGCACGAAAATCATCATGAAGTGATCGTCGTCTTTGATTTTAGGCGTATCATCAATTTTCTGTTTTAGCATGGCATTTTCTTTTGCCAATTCTTTCGATTTTATGTCCGCGAGTTTAATATTGCTTTCAAGATCGATTAAATTCTTTTTTAGTTTTTTAATTAGTTCAACATCATCTTTTGATTTACTCAATTGTTTTTGATCAACGGCTGCAGCTGCTGTACTTGCTATCTCAAGTTCTTTTATTTTTTCTTCATATTCTTTTATTTTTCTATTTTGTTCTTCTTTTTCAGTTGCAACAATCATCTGAGCTTCTTCCATTTTTTTTATTTTTTCCAAAGCCGTTTTTAATTCTTCTTCGTTTTTTACTACTTCTGCTTTTGCTTGGATCAATGTATCTTCTATTTCTTTACGTTTCTTTTCCTCTTTTTTCTTAATCTCAATTAAAATGTCATCAGCTGCCTGAGCCTCTTTAGTCATATTTGTAGGAACAGGCTTTGCTTCGTCGGCTTCGGCTTTTTTCTCGGAATTAAATCCTTCTTGCGAGATCTGCTGAAGGGCTTCTTGCATTTTAGTTTTACTTGAAGTCGAAAGAACGTACATCATGACGAAAAAACCAAACAACAATGTCATCATATCTGAATAGCTGATTAGCCACTTTTCATCGATATGATTTTCATCGTGCTCGTTGTCTGAATAAAAGTCATCATCATGTTTATGTTGAGACATTACTAGTCCTCAGAGCCTGTTTTAGGCATTTCAAGAACATTCGTTTTGTCTTGATCGCTAGATCTGCCACCAGCAATCGAGGTAAGTGGCGACATTACCGATTCTTCTTTTTTAGAACCTGTACTCGGAGTGTAGCTAGCCAATCCAGAACCTACGATAGGAGACTTAAAGAATATATTGCGTAGATAGACTTGATCCCGAATAGGCAACTGACTAATTAATGTCTCTGCAATGATTTTTGGTGCGGTACCTTGTTTGATTAAAGAAACACCATGAACGACTAAACTTCGCGTGAAGAAATCTTCAGAGGCCACGCGTGCGGCATAATCCGCTAAAGGCAAAAATACAAAGTTCGCAATTGCAATACCCCAAAATGTTGCCACTAACGCCACTGCCATCGCATTACCAATACCATCCATTCCAGATGTGTTTAACCCAATCATCATTTCGATCATTCCTGAAGACGCTCCCAGAAGGCCCAAACCGGGTGGAAATTTTGAAATCGAAAGTAACATTTTGTGATCTTCGCTATATCGTTTTTTAAATGAATCACGTCGATTTTTTACAATTAAAAGCAAATCTTCATACGACAACGCACTTTTTGAAAGTAATTTGAGCGCTTCTTTCAAGAAAGGGTTTGCAACAGAGTAGTTTGACAAAAAACCGTGTTGGTCTTTTTTATACTCTTCAGCGATACGAATTAAATCTGCTACAACGAAAAGATCTTCGGTTTTCTTTTTGAAAAACAATCCGTAAATCAAGAAATCTAACATCTCTTTCAATTTGCGAAACGGAAATGCCAGAAGAGTCACTCCTAGGGTGCCACCTAAAACCAGCATTAAGGCATGCGCGTTTAGAAAAATTTCCGGATTTTTAGAGCCTTTCAAAACTCCAAAGAACAATACGAAGCATATAATGACTGTGCCCAGCAAGGATGATAAATTCATGCTTACACAATCGGCTACCTTATTGAAAAATTAAGCTATTTTTACCGAACAGGACTTACGCCTGCTTGCTGAGTTTTGGCTCTATCGGAAGCTGAATGATAAATTCTGTGCCAACACCAACCTGAGATTTGACCTGAATATCACCACCATGCTTTTGAATAATCCCATACGTAATACTTAGACCTAAGCCGGTGCCTTGGCCTACACCTTTTGTCGTAAAGAACGGATCGAAAATTTTATCCAGATGCTCGGATGTAATTCCACTTCCGCTATCTTGAATTGAGATCTGTACCCAATTTTCCTTATCCCTAATCAGACTTACATGAATCCAAATTGTCCCATTTCCTGGAATTGCTTGGATCGCATTAGAAAGTAAATTTACAAATACCTGACTTAGCTGACTAGCAAAGCACTTGATCGGGGGAATCGGTTCATAGTCCTTTTTAACTTCAATCCGATTTTTTAACTCACCCTGAAGCAAATTTAAAGTCGCATCAATTGTCTCGCGGATGTCGACTTCTTTAATCTGGGACTCATCAATTCTAGAAAAATTTCTAAGGCCTAATACAATGTCACGTGTCCTACGCGCGCCTTCTTCACACGACGATATTAGCTTAGGCAAATCACTTACAATATAATCAAATTCAACTTCGGCTTTCTTTTTTTCTAGATTTGCCGGCTCTTGACTTGCCGACCTAACTAAATCAATCAGCTTTGCAGAGTAATCTCTTAGGTAGCTCATGTTACTATAGATGAAACTAATGGGATTATTCAATTCGTGCGCAACTCCAGCGACCAACTCACCTAATGAAATCATTTTTGCTGAATGAACTAATTTTTTTTGCGTCTCTTTTAACTCTCGATTGGCGGCTTCAAGTTCTTGGACCTTTTTCTTTAGGTCATTTCTTGCTTGAGAAATATTTATACTCATTTGATTGAAACTTTCCGTTAACAAACCAATTTCGGTGTCATTTTTCACAGGAATGGTAACCGCTTGCTCCTGCGATTCAAATGAATGAAGCGCATCCACCAGATTATTAAGAGGCGCCAAAATCCACTTACTCGTGATAACAACAAGGATAATTAAAAAAATGATGACCACGCCGACGACGCTAAAATATGCGAGATTAATATTTTTTAATACTTCGCGAGAGTCCGACTTCGAAACACCTAATGACAATAGAAATCGCGAATGTCCCCACTCCATAAACGAGACGTAGAAACCGTATGGAGTATTCTTAATTGGCACCTCCACGATCGGGTCTTTACTGTAGGCTACCGATTGAATTTTGCTAAAGACACCGGCATTCTGTGTCCCCTTAAAACTCGCCAATATAATTGTGGCGTCTTCTTTCCCTAAAACAAACTCAAGTTTCAATCGGTTTTTAAGACGATTTATAAATGCGCTATCTAAATAGATTTTCTGTTGGATATACCCAATTGTCTTTTTACTCTGATTGTTTACACGTGATAACAGCGTTAACAAAATTCGATCGTTTGCGTACTCGAGAATAGGAATGTCTTTTGATGATTTCAGAACAGAAATGTATTTTTCCGATAAAAATGTCGCTTCGCTGCCGCTTGAAACGGTGACGATGTCATTTTTATCATTCTTAATAACTTTTGAAACCTGGCGCGCATCTCGATTAAAGAAAACTAGCTCAGATGAAAATTCCTGCATGATATACTCAGACGCCAACTGATTTAATGTTTGGCGATCGCTGATCGACAAATTATAAATTAGGTAGGGATCCTTAAGATAGCGATCACGGCGAACCTGCAAGCCGGATTTAAAATCGGCCAAGATAACTTCGATTTCGCGAGAATTTACCGAAAGACGCTGTAGCAACTCTTTATCGATAGCTTGTTCGTACTTTACTGAAGAATAGTATGCGACAAAAATCAGGGGTAACAACGATAGCAGCAAGAACCACATAATAATAATGGTTCGAATCGAGCGCTTTGCTTTTTTACGCTTTAAAACTATTTTTCTCATCCGATGAAAAACCTTATAGCGCTATTTGTTTTCTGATGCTGGGGTTTCTGCTTTTACCTCAGCCGCTTTTTCTTCAACCGTGAAGAGTAAACGTATAATTCCATCTGGCATTACCCGAGGATGGGCCTCTTTAACAAGCTTACCCGTCGAGTAATCTTTTAATAAAGCTTCAAGTTCACCTAACTTAGCTTCAGGTACGGTAAAATGGAAATAATATACATTTGGTGTTTTCAACCAACCGATTTCCACTTCCCCGGCTTTTTGACCACCCAATTCTTTAATCTTATCTTTGATTTTGGGAGAGACAGCTTCCGCATTAGTTACTAAAAACTGTCCACGATAAATCCAAGCACCAGACTTAGATGACGTCTTTTCAGGAACAGCAGGAGTCGTTGCAGCCACCGTAGTAGCCTGTTTTGGGGCTGGCGTCGGCACCGTAGGAGTAGTTGCCGCTACCGGTTTCGGTGGAACCACGGGCGGTGCTGTATTCGTCGGCTTACCTGCAGATTCGGGGTCTTTCGCAGCAACTGTAGTCGGTTGCTTAACTTCTTCATCTGAAAACTCTGGTCGTTCAATATTGGCCTCGGGAGCCTCTGCAAAATTTGGTTTCTTTTTGCGATCCACTTCAGCAACCACGGTTTGGCTATCATTTCCGTCATTTAAATGAATAATGCGATTCAAAGGCAAAATGTTTAGAACGACTACCAACAACAAAGCGACAACGCCTGCTTCGACTAACCATCGAAAACCAAGTGGCCATTGATGCCAACGCAAACGATTAACAATAAAGTTTACTTGTGAAGACTGCAGTTCGATTTGCTTAATTGCGGCATCATTAATCAGTGTTTCACTTAGCTTTTCACAGTATTGGATACCGTTGATCAATTTAATAAATTCGTTTTGTAATTCAGGGGTTGATTCAAGAGCCGACTCAACGGCTTTCTTTCTTTCAGGGTCTAAGGTATTGCGAGCGTATTCAAAAAGCAGATGATTAGCGACAAAATCACTCATCTCTCTACTTTTATTTTTTTTAAGTTTAATAAACTCCACGCCTGCCCCTAATAACTTACTTTAATAAAAACGTATTTGATCCTAGTTCTTTAAGCGCACTCGAAATTCTGTAGCGATGAGTCCCTTGAGAAATATCCAGCGCAAATAAAATATCGTCTTCTGGAACTTTAATAACCAGCCCCCACAAAAGAGAAATTAATTCTTTTTTCGAAATTCGTTTATGAAACTCTTTCCAAGGACCTAATTCCAAATCTAACGGTAGAATCCAAAACTCGCCGACATTTTTTGTGATATAAACTTCAGTCGCGTCACTTTTAGAATAAAGCTCGGTCGCGATTTTGATCATCATCTTACCGATGTCTGAACCGGGCTTTAATTTTTTTAATTTTTCGATAGTTTTAATCGTGTAGTGAATCGATTTCGTTTCGTTCATCAACGAAAAAAAAAAGAACAACGATAGCGGACGAACTAAAGCTTTAACATCAAAGGGATCGTTTTTTAATTTAAGATCCACTTTTTCCATTATTACTCAACCGTAAGCTGTCTAAGTAGGTCTAAGTTGTCTAGAACTTTTCCTGAACCAAGAACTACGCAGCTTAATGGATCTTCAGCGATAGAAACCGGTAAGCCTGTTCTTTCACGAAGTAGAACATCTAGATTTGCTAGGAGTGCACCGCCACCTGTTAACACGATACCGTTATCAACGATGTCAGATGCCAATTCTGGTGGCGTTTTTTCAAGGGCGGTACGAACAGCATCAACAACTTCAGACAATGGATCCATTAAAGCATCGTTCACTTGTGAAGATGTTACTTCGATAGTTTTCGGAGCGCCCGCAACTAAGTCACGGCCTTTGATTTCCATTGTACGTTCTTCTTCGAATGGATATGCGTTTCCGATTTCGATTTTGATTTTTTCTGCGGTTCTCTCACCGATTAACAAATTGAACTGACGACGGATATAGTTCACGATCGCTTCATCAAATTTATCACCAGCAACTTTGATTGATTTACAATAAACGATACCACCTAAAGAAATAACCGCTACGCCTGTAGTACCGCCACCCATATCGACAACCATGTTACCACTTGGTTCAGTGATCGGAAGACCCGCGCCGATCGCCGCTGCCATTGGTTCTTCGATCAAGTAAACTTCACGAGCACCTGCTGATTGAGCCGCTTCACGTACCGCACGTTTTTCCACCTGAGTGATTCCGTATGGAACGCAGATGATAATACGTGGACGCATAAACGATTTTTTCTCGCCCATCGATTTTGTGATGAAATATTTTAGCATCGACTGAGTCACTTCAAAATCCGCGATAACTCCGTCTTTGATTGGGCGAATCGCAACGATCGAACCAGGTGTACGACCTAACATTTCTTTCGCTTCTTTACCGACTGCTAGAACTCTGTTTTGCAATCCGCGATAATTTTTTTGAACGGCAACGACAGACGGTTCATCAAGAATAATTCCGCGTCCTTTCACGTACACAAGAGTGTTCGCTGTTCCTAAATCGATTGCGATATCATTTGAAAAATAATCAGAAACTTTATCTAAAAATCCCATAGTCTTCCCGTCCGAGGCTTACAGTTATACTTTCAAGTCAAAAAGGCGAAATGAACCATTCATTTGACGTTAATATAAAGAGTGTAGGTTTCGATAAAATAAGAGTCAATGCAGATATTTATGCAATTTAGGCGGTCCAACTCGACCAAAAAAAACGCTTAGCATCATTCGACTCCGAAATACACGACTCGAAAAATGTCCGTTATAAGAGTTCCTTGCTTAAGATCGCATGGAGAATTCATGAAAACAATCGTAGTATCTAAATTTGGTGGAACCTCAATGGGAGATGCCCAATGCATGAAGCGCAGTGCTCAGGTGAGCCTTAGCCAAAATGCTAATCTAGTCGTGGTTTCTGCGACCTCCGGCACGACGAACCTCCTTATTGCCTTGGGAAATAAGGCGTTAAACCACGAATGGCCTCAACTAGAAGTTCTGATAGAAGATATTCGTAAGCGCCATTTGACGATCGCGACAGATTTAAAATTAGATTCCAAGGGCCAGACCCAACTCCAAAGCCTTTTTCAAGAACTAGAGTCTATTATCAAGGGTGTATTCTACTTAAAAGATTTATCACTCAAAGCCCTGGATGCATTGCAAAGTCTAGGTGAACGCATGTCTTCGGTCCTGTTTACCCAAGCGATGAATAACGAATTAGCAGGTCAGAATCGCAAAGCGATCCTGTATGATGCTCGTGAAATCTTAAAAACAGACGACATGTTTGGAAAAGCCAAGCCCAACCAGGACTATATCAATCAGCACGGGCCCGAATTTTTCGCTGCTGTAGTGAAAGGCAATGATGTAGGCGTGACTCAAGGATTTATTGGCTCGACAATGGAAGGCCACACAACGACGCTTGGTCGGGGCGGAAGCGACTTCTCGGCGGCGATTTTAGCCGAAGGGATAAACGCCACAACCTGCGAAATTTGGACGGATGTGACGGGTATCCTAACGACGGACCCAAGATTGGTTAAGGAAGCAAAAGTTATCGACGAAATTTCATTTAAAGAAGCCTCTGAGCTAGCTACCTTCGGTGCAAAAGTACTTCATCCCGCAACTTTACTGCCCGCAATTCGAAAAAATATACCGGTGTTTGTGGGCTCAAGTTTTGATGCTAACAAGGGCGGTACTTGGGTTCGTAAAGAGGTTGAAAATCAGCCATTGATCCGCGCGATGGCTTTGCGACGCAAACAAGTTCTAGTGACACTTTCGACGCCCGAAATGTTGCAAGCCCATGGCTTCTTGTTCCAGGTATTTACAATTTTTAATGAGCACAAAGTCTCTGTCGATGCGATCACAACGTCTGAAATTTCGGTGTCTATGACTTTAGACGAAGTTACGTTACAGAACAAAGAGCTTTTCAAAAAGTTAGAGGCGATCGCTGAAGTTCACATCGAAGACAATTTATCTTTAGTATCTTTGATCGGTAATAATATCATCCACACGTCAGGTTTGGCGAAAAAGATTTTCGAATCCATTCCCGAAATCAACGTACGCATGATTTGTTTGGGCGCCAGTAAACATAATTTCTGCTTTTTAGTGAAAGACTCTTCAGCTGAAGATGCCTTGAAACGATTGCACAAAGCCTTTATTGCTTAACGTTCGCGAGCGAGTTTCAACTGTGCGCCTTTAATCCAATTTAGAATTGTAAAGGTGCCAGTTCCTTGGGCTTTATAGATTGCCGAAGTTGTATCGGTTGCCTTTATAGGATCTACAACTAGGTCAAAACTTTGTTGCAGGAACTGAGCATGGTCAAACGAAAGTTTTTTAAGTGAAGCTGCGTAGGCCTCGGTCACGTTGAGTTCAAGAGCGAAGGAATCATAACCACTTGGATTCGGACCAACGACAGATTTAAAAAATTTTGCTAATGCCGCTTTCCCCAATAGCGTTTCGGCGACTCCGGAACTATGAATTGTATCAAAAATATATGCAAATTCATTCAACGAAAGCCTTTGCGTAGCCGTATCAAATGACATTGCCACGCGCGCCAGAAATACGGCTTTCAGGTCATTGACATTAAAATTCTGATTAACGTCAGCACCTCCAAAAAGCGGCAGCTTAGCAACCAAATAAAGGCCTTTTAAGCTCCAGAAGGTCTGATATGCATTAGCATCAAAATTTCGCAGTATAAATAAAACATCTTGAGTAGATAATTTGTTTCCAGCCATGAGATCAATAAGTTCAGGTGGAGAAACATGTGCTTTTTCTCGACTAGCTCTATAAAATAATTCAGTAAAAACTGGATTGGCTCGAGTATTATTAATAACCTCTAGTTCCGCGCCTGAGGAGCCATGTATGCTATCTCGAGATTTGATTTCTAAGTAGAACTCGGTAAGCTGTCGTTTAGCTTGGTTGATTTTGAATGAAAGAGCTTTTTCCCAAATTGCGTTTTGTTTAGGCGTATTGGCCACTAGGATCTCGTCGATAAGCGTGGTGTCTAATACGAAACCTTCGCGTGAAAATACCTCTGCTGTATGGAAAATAAGATCTTTCAACTTATTCAAATTCAACTGCAAATCAACAAAGTGTTCAGATGATAAATTTATATCTTCTAATTTCATACGACTAAGAGCTTCAACAAAATCATGGATCCGTATGTGCGTTTCAACGGTGGTGTATCCGGCCCTATTTTTTCCATTTCGTGCCAAGAAAAAATAAATGGGAGCCTGCTTGATAATAGCCGACACTTCAGAAAACTTAAACTGTTTACCTTTGGCGATATCAG
>ERZ761610.324-NODE-324-length-40286-cov-438.601998_pt1 | contig 40286 bp, 32 predicted proteins | sample MGYA00512164_ERZ761610 | MGnify/ENA primary metagenome ERZ761610 (study PRJEB28899, sample SAMN02850038) | bioreactor sludge metagenome | biome: EBPR Sludge; feature: EBPR Bioreactor; material: flocular biomat | place: Australia: Thorneside Wastwater Treatment...
ACGAGATATTGGCGTGACTGGAGTTCAGACGTGTGCTCTTCCGATCTCGCGGCCGCGACGGCCCCGGCGCGACAGTCTTTCCAGGACGGCATGGCAGCTGGCTGGCGGGGGTTCGCTGGGCAAATCCTGCTCGTTCTCAGCGGCAACGACTACACGGCAAAGGAATTCATCGAGTATTCGGTGTCCGATCAGGCTTGGTCGGGTCTGCTGGAGGCTGCCAACGTGCATCGGGTTGAGCTTGTCGACGCGGACCATACCTTCTCGTCCAGTCACCAGCGCGCGCGGGTGGAAGACGCGACCCTGTCGTGGTTGGCGGCACTCGAAGGTGGCTGGCGATGAAGCGATGCTGCCGTGCGGCGGGACGCGAGCCCTCTCGATCGGGCCTTGTGACGCTCGTCAATCCAATCGGTCTTGTTCCACGAGGGCCATTGCAATGAACACAGGAATATCTCATGCCTATGGCAGTGGGCGCCGCCCGCGTGGTCGCGCCCGACCCGGATCGTCGCGCTGGTTCAGGCGTTATCGTTGGCTGGTGATTTGTGGCTGGTTGCTCATCATGCTGGCCATTGGCTGGGTGCTGATCTTCCGCTCGGAGAAAGCTCCCGTCGCGGCTTCCCAGCCTCCTGCAAGCGAGCGCCCACAGGCGAGCGGCAAGTCGGCGGCGGCGATGCCGCCTGTCAGCCTGCCCGCCGACGACGCTCCGCATACCATGCTCACGGAATGGTGGTACTACAGCGGACATCTGCAGACGGCCAGCGGCGAGCGTTTCTCCTTCCACCTGGCCACCTTCCTGCGGCAGGGCACCCTGACTCACACGGTCTTTCACGGATCGCTCCTTGACCACCGGAACGGCAAGTTGTTCAGCGAGCAATCGCGCACTGCGGGCAATCCGTCGCAAGGTCGCAAGAACGGTTTCGACTTCAGCCATGGCCCCTGGCAGATGCGGGGCGAGGGTTCACGACACTTCGCGAAGATGGCGGGCAAGGGCTTTGCGCTCGACCTGCAACTCAACGACCGGTCGCCGCCGGTGTTGCACCAGGCACCAGGAACGCCGCAAGCTGGCCTCCTCGACTTCGCGGCGGCTGGTCTGAGCTACTACACGTCACGCCCACGCATGGCTGCAGAGGGCACTCTGACGATCGATGGCCAAGCGATGCAGGTCAGTGGCGACGTCTGGTTTGACCATCAGTGGGGCGATTTTGAGGCCGCGCAGCTGCGCTGGAACTGGTTCGCACTGCAGCTCACGGACGGCGCAGACATCATGTTGTTCGAACTCTTCGATCTCCAGGGCGCTCCCGTGTTGCGAATGGGGACGCACGTCAAGGGTGGTATCGTGACCGCGCTCGGAGCACAGGATTTCAAGACGACGTCGCACGGGAGCTGGACGAGTTCCGCTTCCGGCGTTGTCTATCCGGTGGACTGGACAATCTCGCTACCGGCCTGGGATGCGCAGCTGAAGATCGAACCAGCCCTCCGCGCGAGCGAAATGGACGCGCGAACGACGACACTCAACGTGTACTGGGAAGGTGCTGTCAAGGTTGGCGGATCCCATGCTGGCCAGGGCTTCATGGAACTCAGCGGCTACAGCCCGAAAGCGGGGCAGGGAAGGAAGGGCGGCAAGTCCTGAGTGGTGAGCACGGTCCCGCATCGCCGTGGCGCCGGCTCGCGAGAGACCGGGCTGTCGCCCCTTGATCCCGGGCAGCGTCCACAGATGGGTTGCCGATGCCCGGCGCAACAGCGCCGCGCGCGCGAGGGGCAGACCGTCCGGCCGGTGCCGCGCAGACTGCATGGCAGGTTCTGCAGGGCCGCCGGTCATGGCGTGGTTTGGCCCGACAACGGGTCGCCTTCAGTGTGTTTGGCCGTTCCGACGGCCGGCGGCGGTCTGCGCGCCGGACTCGTTGCTGGCCGGTCGCGCGGTGCCATGTCGCGGCGAATCGGCGGTGCGTTGCTCGACAGGCACAGCTTGTGAGGGAAACCGAAGGCGGCATCTGCGTCGCCATGTCGCTGGCAGAAGACTCTCCGCTGAGGCGGCTCCACCAATGCTGGTGATCGGTCGAATTTGACCGGACGCCAGCAAAGTGGCTATACTCCGCCGGTTTTTGTTCCGCGTTGCCGTGCCCGCAGGCAGTCCGCTGTGAGCTGGCGTCCGAGGCGATATGGACTATCTATTCTTTCTGGTTCTCATGGTGCACATTCTGGCGGCCGTCGGTGTGATCGGGCTTGTCCTGGTGCAGCATGGCAAGGGGGCCGACATGGGAGCCGCGTTCGGCAGTGGTGCGTCGGGAAGCCTTTTCGGCGCGACCGGCTCGGCCAACTTCCTCAGTCGCGCAACGGCAGTACTGGCGACGGTGTTCTTCCTGACCAGTCTTTCGCTGGCTTTCCTGGCTTCGAGCAAGCCAAAAACGACTGGCAGTGTGATGCAGGATGCGGTAAACTCAGCGCCTGTTCAGACGCCGCCGGCGGGCGGTGCTGACAAGGGAGCTGGCCCATCGGATGCCGATTCGAAGGCAAAAGATATTCCCAAGTGACCTGGTTTCGAGGCAGCAGCGGGACGCAGCAGCCCTCAAGGAGCTCGCGCTGTCGAGGTAGTGCCGACGTGGTGAAATTGGTATACACGCTATCTTGAGGGGGTAGTGACTTCGGTCGTATGAGTTCGACTCTCATCGTCGGCACCATGAGGAGCCGCCCGGGGCGGGCGGCTGCAGTCTGAAATGAAGCGCTTGTGGGGCGGATCATGCTGGAAAGCTATTTCCCGGTACTAGTCTTCATCCTGATTGGCGTTGCTTTTGGCTTTGCGCCCGTCATTGCGGGTCTTGTGGTCGGGCCGCATCGCCCGGACAGCGAGAAGCTCTCACCCTATGAGTGTGGCTTCGAGGCGTTCGAAGATGCGCGCATGAAGTTCGACGTGCGCTACTACCTGATCGCCATCCTCTTCATCCTGTTTGACCTCGAAGTGGCGTTCCTCTTGCCGTGGGCGACCATCTTCCGGGAAATCGTCGCAACCGAATCGGTGAAGTGGTTTGGCTTCATCGAGATGCTCGTCTTCATCGCCATCCTGGTCGTCGGTTTCGTCTACGCGTGGGCCAAGGGCGCACTGGATTGGGAGTGAGCGATGGGCATTGAGGGCATCCTTCAGGAAGGCTTCGTCACCACTACGGCGGACAAGCTGATCAACTATGTGCGCACCGGCTCGCTCTGGCCGATGACCTTCGGCTTGGCCTGCTGTGCCATCGAGATGATCCACGCTGGCTGTTCCCGTTACGACCTCGACCGCTTCGGCATCGTCTTTCGCCCCAGCCCCCGGCAGTCGGATGTGATGGTGGTCGCGGGGACGCTGACCAACAAGATGGCGCCGGCAATGCGCAAGGTTTACGACCAGATGGCCGAGCCGCGGTGGGTGGTCTCGATGGGTTCCTGCGCCAACGGTGGTGGCTACTATCACTACTCGTATTCGGTGGTCCGTGGTTGCGACCGCATCGTTCCGGTCGACATCTATGTCCCGGGCTGTCCGCCGACTGCCGAGGCGTTGATCTACGGGCTGATCCAGTTGCAGAACAAGATTCGCCGAACCAACACCATCGCCCGCTGAACAATCCACAACCGAGAGTTGACCATGTCTGCCACGCTGGAAGCGCTTAGCCAGAACCTGCAGGAGCATCTCGGTGATCGCCTGAAGTCCATCAAGGTGGCGCTCGGTGAAGTGACCATCGAGGTGGCTGTCGCCGATTACCTCCATGTCATGCAGACCCTGCGGGACGAGCCGCAATTGGCCTTCGACGAGCTGATCGATCTGTGCGGTGTCGACTATTCGACCTATGGCCACGAACCCGGCAAAGGGCCGCGTTTCGCTGCCGTGACGCACCTGCTGTCGGTTGCCACGAACCGACGCCTGCGGGTTCGTTGTTTCGCCGCTGCCGACGATTTCCCGGCCGTGCCGTCGGTGACGGCCATCTGGAATTCAGCGGACTGGTTCGAGCGTGAGGCGTTCGACCTTTACGGCATCGTCTTCCCGGGACACGAAGATCTGCGCCGGATTCTTACCGACTACGGATTCATTGGCCATCCGTTCCGCAAGGATTTCCCCATTTCAGGCTATGTCGAGATGCGCTACGACCCAGAGCAGCAGCGGGTGATCTATCAACCGGTGACCATCGAGCCGCGCGAGATCACGCCGCGGATCGTTCGCGAGGCGACCTACGGGGATACAGACAATGCCTGAACTGCGCAACTTCACGCTCAATTTCGGGCCGCAGCACCCCGCGGCGCACGGGGTGCTGCGCATGGTTCTCGAACTGGACGGTGAAGTGGTGGTGCGTGCCGACCCACACATCGGCCTGCTGCACCGTGCGACCGAGAAGCTGGCCGAAACGCGGACCTGGATCCAGTCGGTGCCGTACATGGACCGCCTCGATTACATGTCGATGATGTGCAACGAGCACGCGTATTGCATGGCCATCGAGAGGTTGCTGCAGATCGAGGTTCCCATCCGTGCGCAGTACATCCGTGTGATGTTCGACGAGATCACGCGCATCCTCAATCACCTGCTGTGGGTTGGCTGTCACGGCCTCGATGTCGGCGCGATGACGATGGTCCTGTACGCCTTTCGGGAGCGCGAGGATCTGGTCGACGCCTATGAGGCAGTCTCCGGCGCCCGAATGCATGCCGCCTATTACCGCCCCGGCGGTGTCTACCGCGACCTTCCCGATCGCATGTCGCAGTATCAGGAGTCGAAGTGGAAAAGTGCGGCGCAGATCAGGCCGTTCAACGAGGCGCGCAGCGGCTCCCTGCTTGATTTCCTCGACGATTTCGCCAGCCGCTTTCCGAAGCTTCTCGACGAATACGAGACCCTGCTGACCGACAACCGTATCTGGAAGCAACGGCTGGTCGATGTCGGCATCGTCACGCCGGAGCGCGCCCTGCAGCGTGGTTTCAGTGGGCCGATGCTGCGTGGGTCGGGCATTGCCTGGGATCTGCGGAAGAAGCAGCCGTACGAGGTCTATGACCGTCTCGATTTCGATATCCCGGTGGGTGTCACGGGCGATTCATACGATCGCTATCTGGTTCGCATGGAGGAGATGCGCCAGTCCAACCGCATCCTCAAGCAGTGCATCGACTGGCTGCGGCAGAACCCCGGTCCGGTGATGTCCGACAACCACAAGGTCGCGCCGCCCGACCGTGAAGCGATGAAGTCGAACATGGAAGAACTGATCCACCATTTCAAGCTGTGTACCGAAGGAATCCACGTTCCCGAGGGCGAGGTGTATTCGGCCGTCGAACACCCGAAGGGCGAGTTTGGCGTCTATCTGGTTTCTGACGGAGCGAACAAGCCGTATCGCCTGAAGATTCGGGCTCCGGGTTACGTGCACCTGTCGGCCATGAATGAGATGGCTCGTGGCCACATGCTGGCGGACGTGGTGACGATCATTGGTTCGCAGGACATCGTTTTTGGCGAGATTGACCGCTGATGCTCACTCCAGAATCCCTCAAGAGAATCGATCGCGAGATCGCCAAGTACCCGGCCGACCAGAAACAGTCGGCAGTCATGGCCGCCCTTGCCATAGCACAGGAAGAACAGGGCTGGCTGTCCAGCGAAGCCATCGAATGCGTCGCCGGCTACCTCGGCATGGCGCCCATCGCCGCCTATGAGGTCGCCACCTTCTACAACATGTACGACCTGAAACCGGTGGGCAAGTACAAGCTGTCGGTGTGTACCAACCTGCCGTGCATGCTGACCGGCGGAGTCGACGCGGGCGAGTATCTGAAAAGGAAGCTGGGGATCGGTTTCAACGAGACAACGCCCGACGGTCTCATCACGCTCAAGGAAAGCGAGTGCATGGGAGCGTGTGGCGACGCTCCGGTCATGATCGTCAACAATCGTCGCATGTGCAGCTGGATGAATCCCGAGCAAATCGACAAACTGCTGGCGGAGCTCAAGTAATGGCGATTCTTGGTGCGATCAATCCAATGCTGACCGTTGGCCTTGACGGAGACAACGCCTGGCGGCTGGCTGACTACGTGAAGCGCGATGGCTATTCCGCCCTTCGTCGCATCCTCGAGTCCGGCATTGGCCAGGGTGACGTCATCAACGAGGTCAAGAAGTCGGTGCTGCGCGGCCGCGGCGGTGCCGGTTTTCCGACCGGCCTCAAGTGGAGCTTCATGCCGCGCGCCTTTCCCGGCGACAAGTATGTCGTCTGCAACTCGGACGAGGGTGAACCGGGAACCTTCAAGGACCGCGACATCCTGCGTTACAACCCGCATGCGGTGATCGAGGGCATGGCGATCGCCGGCTTTGCCATGGGTGCGGCGCGCGGTTACAACTACGTCCACGGGGAAATCTGGGAGATCTACGAGCGCTTCGAAGAGGCTCTCGACGAAGCGCGGGCAGCCGGCTTCCTCGGTCGCAACATCCTGGGCTCTGGTTTCGACTTCGACCTCTTTGCCCACCATGGCTATGGTGCCTATATCTGCGGCGAGGAAACCGCCCTGCTGGAGTCGATCGAGGGCAAGAAGGGACAACCCCGTTTCAAGCCGCCGTTCCCGGCGTCGTTCGGCCTGTATGGCAAGCCGACGACGATCAACAACACCGAAACCTTTGCCTCGGTGCCCTACATCATCAACATGGGTGGCGATCAGTACCTCGAGGCGGGCAAGCCGAACAACGGTGGCACGAAGTTGTTCTCCGTGTCAGGGCACGTGAACCGCCCCGGAAACTACGAGGTGCCGCTCGGGACGCCATTTGCCACGCTGCTCGAGATGGCAGGCGGGATGCGTGGCGGTCGGCAGCTGAAGGGCTGCATTCCCGGCGGCTCGTCGGCACCGGTGGTGCCAGGTCCGACGATGATGGATTGCACCATGGATTACGACTCGATCAGCAAGGCGGGGTCGATGCTGGGTTCGGGTGCGGTCATCGTCATGGACGAGACGACGTGCATGGTCAAGGCGCTGGAGCGCCTGTCGTACTTCTACTACGAGGAGTCCTGTGGGCAGTGTACGCCCTGTCGCGAGGGGACCAGCTGGTTGTACAAGGTCGTGCATCGAATCGAGCAGGGGAAGGGACGCGCGGAAGACCTCGATCTGCTCTCCAGCGTGACCACCAACATCATGGGCCGTACGATCTGCGCACTCGGCGACGCCGCGTCGATGCCCGTGCAGAGTTTCATCAAGCATTTTCGCGACGAGTTTGCCTACCACATCGAAAACAGGAAGTGCCTCGTGCCCGTAGATGTCCAGCGCGCCGGCAGCGGCTTCTTCACGGCAACGGCTTAGGGTACGGGACGATGGAAATCGAAATCGACGGCAAGGTTGCGCAGGTGCCTGACGGCAGCACGATCATGGACGCGGCGCAGCAGGTGGGCGTTTACATCCCTCATTTCTGCTATCACAAGAAGCTCTCGATTGCTGCCAACTGTCGCATGTGCCTGGTGCAGGTGGAGAAGGCTCCGAAGCCGCTGCCCGCGTGTGCCACGCCGGTGACCAACGGGATGAAGGTGTTCACCCATTCGGAACTCGCGATCAAGGCGCAGAAGGGGGTGATGGAGTTCCTGCTGATCAACCACCCATTGGATTGCCCGATCTGCGATCAGGGTGGGGAGTGCCAGTTGCAGGACCTGGCGGTCGGCTATGGTGGCAGCACTTCACGTTATCAGGAAGAAAAGCGCGTCGTCTTCCACAAGGACGTCGGCCCGCTGATCTCGATGCAGGAGATGGCCCGCTGCATCCACTGTACGCGCTGCGTCCGCTTCGGCCAGGAGATCGCCGGCGTCATGGAACTCGGCATGGCGAGCCGCAACATGCATTCGGAGATCACCACCTTCGTCGGTCGCTCGGTCGATTCGGAGTTGTCCGGCAACATGATCGACCTTTGTCCCGTTGGTGCGCTGACCTCGCGCCCGTTCCGCTACTCGGCGCGCAGTTGGGAGCTGGCGCGACGCCGGTCGATCAGTCCGCACGACAGCGTCGGCGCGAATCTGGCCCTGCAGGTCAAGAACAACGTCGTGATGCGCGTTCTGCCGCGTGACAACGAGGAAGTCAACGAGTGCTGGATTTCCGACAAGGAGCGCTTTTCCTATGAGGCGCTGAACTCCCCGCTGCGGCTTGCCAAGCCGATGGTCCGGGTTGATGGCCAGTTGCGGGAAGTCGCCTGGAACGTCGCGCTCGACTACCTCAGCCATGCGTTGCAGGATGTGCTGAGCCGCAACGGCGGTGAGTCCCTGGCAGCGCTCGCATCGCCGCAGGCAACTCTGGAGGAGTTGCACCTGCTGCAGAAGCTGACCCGTGGCCTCGGCTCGGGAAGTGTCGATTGCCGCCCGCGGCGGCGTGACTTCTCGGCAGACGGCAAGCTGGTTGGCATCCCGTGGCTTGGCCTGCGGCTTTCTGAAATCAAGGATCTGGACGCAGCGCTGGTAGTGGGCAGTTTCCTGCGCAAGGATCACCCATTGTTCGCACAGCGGCTGCGTCAGCTGGCGAAGAAGTGGGGCAAGGTGAGCCTGATTTCGGTCAGTGGCGACGATCCGCTCCTTCGCCTGCATGCGCAGCTCGCGGTTTCCCCAGCCGAGCTGCCGCTGGCGATGGCCGCCGTCGTCAAAGCGGCAGCCGTGCTCCGCGGTGAACCCGTTCCCGCAGGGCTGGCGGACGTCGAGCCGTGCGCCGCCAGCCAGGCGATCGCCAGCAGCCTGCTTGCGGGTGAGCGACGCGCCATCTTCCTCGGCAACGTGGCCGAACAGAGTCCGCAGGCGGCATTGCTGCATGCCTTGGCGAATGAGCTGGCACGGCTCACTGGGGCGAGTTGCGGCTTCATCGGCGACGGTGCCAACAGCGTTGGCGGCCATCTGGCGAAGGCACTGCCGACTGCCCTCAATGCCTACGAGATGTTCAGGCAACCGCGCAAGGCGTATTTCCTGCTGGGGGTCGAGCCAGAGCTCGACTGCCACAACCCGCAGCAGGCGCTTGCCGCGCTGCAGGCGGCAGACCTTGTCGTCATGCTGACACCCTTCGCCGATGGTCCGGCGCGCGACTACGCCGATGTACTGCTGCCGATTGCCCCGTTCAGCGAGACCTCGGGTTCCTTCGTCAATTGTGAGGGTCGTCTCCAGAGTTTCAGCGGCGTCGTTCGCCCCTTCGGCGAGGCTCGTCCGGCATGGAAGGTGCTCCGGGTGCTTGGCAACCTGCTGTCTCTGGCCGGCTTCGACCAGGATTCGAGCGAACAGGTACGTGACGAGATCGTTGCGGCGGGCACCGAGTTCATCGGCGGACTCGACAACCGGCTGGCGGCGGAGTTGCCCGTCGCGCTCGCGCGCAGTGGTGACGGCCTGCAGCGCGTGGCCGACGTGCCGATCCATTTCGCCGATCTGCTGGCCCGGCGGGCACCAGCCCTGCAGCAGACCCGCGATGCCGCAGTGCCGGCGGCGCGAATGAATGGAGAAACACTCAAAGCGCTCGGACTCACCGATGGCGTTCTGGTGCGAGTCAGGCAGGGCGCCGGCGAGGCCGTCCTCGCCGCGCGGGTAGACGAGACGACGCCGCCGTCCTGTATTCGGGTGGCCGCGGCACATGCATCGACAGCGGCTCTCGGCGACATGTTCGGTGCGATCACGGTGGAGCGTGCATGATGGTCGATGCGCTGCAAGGGTTCCTGCAGGGACTGTTCGGGTCGGTGTTCCCGCTCGTATGGACGCTGCTCAAGATTGTTCTGATCATTGCGCCGCTGCTGCTCGCCGTTGCCTACCTGACCTTCTGGGAACGCAAGATCATCGGCTGGATGCAGGTCCGCATCGGACCGAACCGCGTTGGCCCCTGGGGCCTGATCCAGCCGATCGCCGATGGCCTGAAGCTGTTGCTCAAGGAAGTGGTCATTCCGACCGGTTGCGACAAGTCCGTTTTCCTCATCGCGCCGATGTTCGCTTTCGCGCCGGCGTTGGCAGCGTGGGCCGTGATCCCCTTCAACGATACGCTGGTGCTGGCCAACGTCAACGCCAGCCTGCTCTACATCATGTCGATCACCTCGATCGGAGTTTACGGAATCATCCTCTCCGGCTGGGCCTCGAACTCCAAGTATGCCTTTCTCGGCGGCATGCGCTCGGCGGCACAGATGATCTCCTACGAAGTGGCGATGGGTCTGGCTCTGGTCGTTGTGCTGATGGTGTCCAACAGTCTCAACCTGGGCGACATCGTGCGTGGGCAGGGGCAGGGATATTTCGCCGACAGGGGCCTCGGGTTCCTGTCCTGGAACTGGCTGCCGCTGCTGCCGATGTTCGTCGTTTACCTGGTGTCGATCGTCGCCGAGACCAATCGCGCGCCTTTCGACCTGGCCGAGGGTGAATCGGAGATCGTTGGTTTCCACGTCGAGTACTCGGGAATGGCTTTTGCCGTCTTCTTTCTCGCCGAATACGCCAACATGATCCTGGTGTCGACCCTCACGTCGATACTGTTCCTGGGGGGCTGGTTGTCACCGGTTGGCTTCCTGCCCGACGGGATTCTCTGGCTCTTCCTGAAGATTTCCGCAATTCTTTTCATCTTCCTCTGGATCCGCGCCACCTTCCCTCGCTATCGCTACGACCAGGTCATGCGTCTCGGCTGGAAAGTGTTCATCCCGCTCTGCCTGATCTGGCTGGTCGTTGTCGGTTGCTGGATGATGTCGCCCCTGAATATCTGGAAGTGAGAGGCTCACCATGGGTTCGATGAAGGACGTTTTCAACAGCCTCCTGCTCAAGGAACTGATCAAGGGGTTGTCGGTGACTGGCCGTTACATGTTCGCGCGCAAGATCACCGTCCAGTACCCGGAGGAGAAGACGCCGCAGAGCTTTCGCTTCCGGGGGCTGCATGCACTGCGGCGCTATCCGAACGGCGAAGAGCGCTGCATCGCCTGCAAGTTGTGTGAAGCCGTCTGTCCGGCGATGGCAATCACGATCGAGTCGGATCAGCGCGCCGACGGCTCGCGGCGCACGACGCGCTACGACATCGATCTGACGAAGTGCATCTTCTGCGGCTTCTGCGAGGAGGCCTGTCCGGTCGACGCGATCGTCGAGACGCGCATCTACGAGTACCACGGGGAAACACGCGGCGATCTCTACTACACCAAGGCGATGCTGCTGGCGAACGGGGATCGCTATGAAGCGCAGATCGCTGCCGACCGCGAACTCGACTCGAAATACCGTTGACAGGGCGACGCGATGGAATTCAGGACCTTCGTTTTCTACTTTCTTGCGGCGATTCTCGTCGTTGCCGGGCTGCGCGTGATCACCGCCCGCAACCCGGTGCATGCAGCGCTTTACCTCGTTCTCGCCTTCTTCACGGCGAGCGGCATCTGGATGCTCCTGCAGGCGGAGTTCCTTGCCATCGCCCTGGTGCTGATCTATGTCGGCGCAGTGATGGTTCTCTTCCTGTTCGTCGTCATGATGCTCGACATCAATCTCGACCGTCTGCGCGAGGGGTTCTGGAGCTACCTGCCGCTCGGCTCGATCATCGCCCTGCTGATGGTGGCGGAGATGGGGCTGGTTCTCGGCGGGAATTACCTCGGCCTGTTCGAGGCCGAGGTGCCGCAGACGAGCGTCGATCACAGCAACGTGCAGGCGGTGGGACGTCTGCTGTTTACCGATTACGTCTACCCCTTCGAACTGGCGTCGGTGATCCTGCTCGTGGGTATCGTGGCAGCGGTCGCGCTGACGCAGCGCGAGAGGCGTCAGAGCAAGGCGGTCAGTCCGTCGCAACAGGTCTTCGTCAAGGCCAGGGACCGCTATCGCGTTCTCCAGATGCCGGCCGAGAAGAAGGATTGAGTTGAGCGGCCGAACCAGGCGCTGCAACCGGGCAAAGCACAAGATCAGGTGGTGGCGAGCCACACCGCCGCATAAAGAAGGAATCAGGGAGGTACCTTGCTTACACTGTCCCACTTTTTGATCCTGGGCGCGATCCTGTTCGCGATCAGCGTCGTCGGCATCTTCCTCAACCGCAAGAATCTGATCATCATCATGATGTCGATCGAGTTGATGCTGCTGGCCGTGAACATGAACTTCATCGCCTTCTCCCACTACCTGCAGGATCTGGCCGGACAGGTGTTCGTCTTTTTCATTCTCACGGTCGCCGCCGCCGAGGCGGCGATCGGGCTGGCGATTCTCGTGGTGCTGTTCCGCAACTTGAAGACCATCCACGTGGATGATCTGGACAGCCTGAAGGGTTGAACATGGAAATGCAGAAGCTCTACTCGCTCGTTCCCCTCGCGCCACTCGTCGGTGCGATCGTCGCCGGTCTCTTCTGCCGTGTGATCCCCCGCTGGGTTGCGCACACGGTGACGATCGCCGGCGTGGCGATCAGTTGCTTTGCCTCGTTTCTGATCTTCCGCGACGTGCTGGCGGGAAACACCTACAACGGGCCGGTATACCAGTGGCTGACCTCCGGTGGCTATCGCTTCGAAGTCGGCTTCCTGATCGACCAACTGACCGTGACGATGATGCTGGTCGTCACTTTCGTCTCGCTGATGGTGCACATCTACACCATCGGCTACATGCAGGACGACCCGGGCTACAACCGCTTCTTCAGCTACATCTCGCTGTTCACCTTCTCCATGTTGATGCTCGTCATGAGCAACAATTTCATGCAGCTGTTTTTTGGCTGGGAAGCCGTCGGTCTGGTGTCCTACCTGTTGATCGGCTTCTGGTATACCCGACCGACGGCGATCTTCGCCAACCTCAAGGCCTTTCTCGTCAATCGCGTCGGTGATTTCGGCTTCATCCTCGGTATCGGCCTGGTGCTAGCCCATTTCGGCACGCTCGACTATGCCGCCGTTTTTGCCAAGGCGCCGGAACTCGCGGGCACGACGCTGCACCTTTTCGGCAAGGGCGAGGGCGTCGCCCTGATGACGGCGACTTGCATCCTGCTGTTCGTCGGCGCCATGGGCAAATCGGCGCAGGTTCCACTGCACGTCTGGCTGCCCGATTCGATGGAAGGTCCGACGCCCATCTCCGCCCTGATCCACGCCGCGACGATGGTCACCGCCGGCATCTTCATGGTGGCGCGGATGTCCCCGCTTTTCGAGCTGTCCGACACGGCGCTCTCCTTCGTCATCGTCATCGGCGCGGTGACCGCGTTGTTCATGGGTTTCCTGGGGATCATCCAGAACGACATCAAACGGGTCGTCGCATATTCCACGTTGTCGCAGCTGGGCTACATGACGGTCGCCCTGGGTGCTTCGGCGTACTCGGTGGCGATCTTCCACCTGATGACGCATGCGTTCTTCAAGGCGCTGCTGTTCCTGGCTGCCGGCTCGGTGATCATCGGCATGCATCACGACCAGGACATTCGCAACATGGGTGGCCTGCGCCGCTACATGCCCGTCACCTGGATCACCTCGTTGATCGGATCGCTGGCACTGATCGGTACCCCCTTCTTTGCCGGCTTCTATTCCAAGGACTCGATCATCGAGGCCGTCGCCCTGTCGCACATTCCGGGTGCCCGTTTCGCTTATTTTGCGGTGATGGCGGGAGTCTTCGTCACCGCCTTCTATTCGTTCCGGATGTACTTCCTGGTGTTTCATGGTGAGGAACGCTTCGGCAAGGCTGCGGCGGACGCGCACGGCCACGCCGACCATTCGTCGCATGCACCGGAAAGCACGCACGCCGGCAGTTCTGGCGGGCACGAAGATGACCACGGTCACCACTCGGACGACGCGCACGATGCGCACCACCACGGTCTTGCGCCCGGTGAGAAGCCGCACGAGACGCCCTGGGTCGTGACGCTGCCGCTGATCCTGCTGGCGATCCCATCCGTGGTCATCGGCTACATCGCGATCGAACCGATGTTGTTTGGTGACTACTTCAAGGCTTCGATCTTCGTCGACGCGACGGCGCATCCGGTGATGAAGGAACTCGCGCATCACTTCCATGGTGCCTTCGCCATGGCTACCCACGCCCTCACGACTGCCGTCTTCTGGCTGGCGGCCCTCGGCGTCGCGCTCTCGTGGTTCTTCTACCTCAAGCGTCCGGATATTCCGGCCGCCATCAAGGAACGGTCTGGCTGGCTATACAAGCTGCTCGACAACAAGTACTACTTTGACAAATTCAACGAGGTGTTCTTTGCCGGCGGGGCGCGACTGCTCGGCCGCGGCCTTTGGAAAGGGGGCGACGCGGGGCTGATCGACGGCATCATCGTCAATGGTTCGGCACACTTCGTCGGCTGGTTCGCAAGGATGGTTCGCCTGTTCCAGACCGGTCACATTTACCACTACGCTTTTACGATGATCATCGGCGTGTTCGTCTTGATGACCCTCTGGGTCACGCGCGCCTGAGCTAGAGAAAGACTGGGAACGATATGTCAGGCACGCCGCTTCTCTCTCTTGCCATCTGGGTTCCGATCCTCGCCGGTCTGGTTGTTCTGGCGACGGGATCCGATCGCAATGCACCGCTGGCAAGAGCACTCTCGCTGATCGGTGCCGTTGCCGGCCTGCTGGTGACGATTCCCCTCTACACCGGCTTCGACCTGCACACGCCGGCGATGCAGTTCGTCGAGTTGAGGCCATGGATTCCACGCTTCAATGTCAACTACCATCTCGGCGTCGATGGGATCTCGATGCTTTTCGTGATCCTCAACAGCTTCATCACGGTGACGGTGGTGCTCGCCGGTTGGCAGGTGATCGACAGCAAGGTGGCGCAGTACCATGCTGGCTTCCTGATCATGTCGGGACTGCTCAACGGAATCTTCTCGGCCCTCGACGGCGTCCTTTTCTACGTCTTTTTCGAGGCCTCGCTGATTCCCCTGTATCTGATCATCGGCATCTGGGGCGGCCCGAATCGCGTTTACGCAGCGTTCAAGTTTTTCCTCTTCACCTTGTTTGGATCACTGCTCTTCCTGATTGCGCTCCTCTATCTGTTCATCTCATCGGGTGGCAGTTTCTCGATCCTCGACTGGCACCGCATGCCGATCGGCATGACCGCCCAGACCTGGCTGTTCCTGGCGTTCCTGGTTGCGTTCGCGGTCAAGGTTCCAATGTGGCCGGTCCATACCTGGTTGCCAGACGCGCACGTCGAGGCGCCAACCGGCGGATCGATCGTCCTGGCTGCGATTGCGTTGAAGCTTGGTGCCTACGGATTCCTGCGTTTCTCCCTGCCGATTGCTCCCGACGCCTCGCACGAGCTCGCCGGTCTCGTCATCGCGCTGTCGCTGATCGCGATCATCTACATTGGTTTCGTCGCCCTCGTGCAGGAGGACATGAAGAAACTGGTGGCCTACTCCTCGATCGCCCACATGGGCTTCGTCACGCTGGGCTTCTTCATCTTCAGCCCGCTCGGCGTCGAGGGGGCGCTGGTGCAGATGATTTCACACGGTTTCGTCTCGGGCGCCATGTTCTTCTCGATCGGCGTCATGTACGACCGCGCGCACTCGCGACTGATCGCCGATTATGGCGGTGTGGTCAATACGATGCCCAAGTTTGCCGCCTTCTTCATGCTCTTCGCCATGGCCAATGCGGGCCTGCCGGCGACATCGGGCTTCGTCGGCGAGTTCATGGTGATCCTGGCGGCGGTCGAGCACAACTTCTGGGTTGCCTTCGCAGCCGCTTCGACGATGATCGTCGGCGCTGCCTATACGCTGTGGATGTACAAGCGGGTGGTTTTTGGCAGCGTGGCGAATCATCATGTCGCCGAACTCAGCGACATCAATGGCCGCGAGTTCCTCGTCTTCGTCCTCTTTGCGATTGGCGCATTGGGCATGGGGCTTTATCCGCAGCCGTTTACCGAAGTCATGCACAGCTCGGTGGATGAGTTGCTGCGTCACGTCGCCCTCAGCAAGATCCAATAATTGGTAGCCGCTATGACTCTTGCCGAAATGCAGTTCCAGGTTCCGGACCTCCGCCTTGCGAGCGCGGAGATCTTCATGTTGCTGATGGCCTGCCTGATCCTGGTGGGTGATCTGCTGGCCAAGGACCAGAAGAGGACGCTGACCTTCGTCGCTACCCAGTTGACGCTGATCGGCACGGCGGTGATCACCTTCGCCAGCAGTTCCGGCGACACGGCCTACACCTTCAGCAACATGTACGTCGGCGACCTGATGGCGGATCTGCTGAAGCTTCTCCTCTATCTCACGGTGATCGTCATCCTGTTCTACTCGCGCGGCTACATTCTCGAGCGGCCGCAGATGGCCCGCGGCGAATACTATTCACTGGCCCTGTTCGCCACCCTCGGCATGATGGTGATGATCTCGGCCAGCCATCTCGTGACCGTCTATATCGGTCTCGAGTTGCTTTCACTCTCGCTCTACGCGATGGTGGCGATGAACCGCGATTCGGTTCCGGCAACCGAGGCCGCAATGAAGTATTTCGTCCTTGGCGCACTCGCTTCGGGCCTCCTGCTCTACGGCATGTCGATGATCTACGGTGCGACGGGCACGCTGGAGATCCAGGCGATCGCCGAACGCCTCTACCTTGGCCAGTTCGACAAGGGGATTCTCGTTTTCGGGCTCGTCTTTCTCGTCGCCGGTCTGGCGTTCAAGCTTGGCGTCGTTCCGTTCCACATGTGGATACCAGACGTCTACCATGGGGCACCGACGGCGGTCACGCTGTTCATCGCAACGGCACCGAAACTGGCCGCTTTCGCGATGGTCATGCGTTTGCTGGTCAACGGTCTGATCGTCGTCTCACACGATTGGCAACAGATGCTGATCATTTTGTCGGTCCTCTCGATGGCCATCGGCAACATCGCCGCCATCGCCCAGACCAACCTCAAACGCATGCTGGCCTACTCGGCGATCTCCCACATGGGATTCATGCTGCTCGGCATCGTCACCGGTGTCGTCGGTGGTGATGCCCGTTTCGCCCTCAATGCGTACAGCTCGGCGATGTTCTACGTCATCACCTACGTCCTGACCAGTGCCGGCACCTTCGGCATGATCCTCCTGCTCGCCCGCGGTGGCCTGGAGTCGGACGAACTCGACGATTTCAAGGGGCTCAACAAGCGCAGTCCGTGGTTCGCGGGCGTCATGATGATGATGATGTTCTCGATGGCCGGAATCCCGTTCTTCGTCGGTTTCTTTGCCAAGTTCTCGGTTCTGCAGGCAGTCGTTGCCGCCGGCTATCTCTGGCTGGCGATCGTCGCCGTCGCTTTCTCCCTGGTCGGCTGCTTCTATTACCTGCGGGTGGTCAAGATCATGTACTTCGACCAACCGGCGAACATGAGCCCGATCGAGGCGCCGCTGGACATGAAGATCCTGATGTCGGCCAACGGCCTGGCGGTGGCCTTGCTCGGCATCTTCCCGCAAGTCCTGATGTCCCTGTGCGCGTTTTCGCTGTTGCGTTCGCTCTGATCGCCGGCAGCCGTCTGGCCGCAATGCCCTGCGCAGTCGGGGCGTCGTCGGCGTGAGCCCTTCCCTGCAGGAGGAGTACGGCCATCTCGTGGAGCAGCAGCTCGAGAGCGAGCAGGTCTTCAGTGGCCGGCTCCTCGACGTCCGTCGTGACCGCGTGCGGCTGCCAGACGGCAGCGAGTGTCTGCGTGAATACGTCCGCCATCAGGGGGCTGTGGTGGTTATCGCCGAGCTCGAAGGCGAGCGGCTGCTTTTCGTCCGCCAGTACCGTTATCCGTTGCGCCGTGCATTCCTCGAGTTGCCGGCGGGCAAGATCGACCCGGGCGAGGAGCTTCTCAGTACGGGGCGACGCGAGCTGCTCGAGGAAACCGGCTACCGGGCCAGCTCGTGGCGCCATCTTGGGGTCATGCACCCCTGCGTTGGCTACGCCGATGAGCGAATCGAGATCTTCCTTGCGCGTGGCCTGACCCACGAGGCCGATCCGAGCCCCGACAGTAGCGAGTTTCTCGATGTCCTCAGTCTGCCTCTGGGCGAAGCCTTGGCGTCGGTAAGGAGCGGAGCCATCACGGACGCCAAGACGATCACGGCGCTGTTCTGGGCCGAGAAGGTCCTGCGCGCTGCCTGGTGACCGCTCCCTTCGCTCCTTTCGGTGCTGCTTAACGAAGGCGACAAGGTTGCGGCGGCCGGCCCCCCGTCGACAAGGCGGACGCGCCAAATCGATGTGGCGCTGAACCTGCGGCAGGCAGGCGGCGCGGTGGCAATGGAGGACATCCTTCCCTGTGCCGGCCATCGTGTACCGCTGCCACCGCCCGCTGCTGCAGATCTCAGTCGGCCTGAGCGAGCTCTCCAGGCTGGGTCGGCCCGTCAAGCATCGCCCGCAGCTCCTGCAACCCCGCGCGCAGCTCGCTCACCTCCTGCTCGAGGCGAGTCAGTCTGTCGCTGAGCTCGCTCGCCTCTTTGCTGGACTCGCACGCGCTGCTGCCCTGGTACGCCGGCAGCGAGGCTTCGCCGCACAGCAGGTGCGCCCAGCGGTGCTCGCGCGAGCCCGGCTGCTTCGGCATCCGGACGACCAAGGCGCCAGCGTTGCGTGTCGCCAGTTCCTCGAGGTAGGCCTCGACCGATGAACTGTCGTCGAAACGGTAGAGACGTTCGCTGTTGGCTCGCAGTTCGTTGATGGTCTGCGCTCCGCGCAGAGCGAGCGTGGCGAGCAACGCGACGGCCGCCGCAGGCAGGGCGTACACCCTTCCCAGATTGTGCGCGTAGCGCAGGACCCGCCCCGAGGCGCCATAGGTTTCCAGCACCAGCGCCCGCTGGCGCAGGTTTTCAAGAGCCTGCTGAATTTCGCTCTCCGTTGCAGTGAGCACGGGGTCGCGCGCAGACTTCTGGTTGCAGCCGGCGCCAAGGCTGTTCAGGGTCAGGGGATAGGCGTCCGGCGTCGTACTCTCCTTTTCGATCAGCACGGCCAGAATCCGTGCTTCGAGGAAATCGAGCGGCCCCTGCGCGCCGGCGGCTTGTGTCATCGTCTGCTCCTTCCTGTTCGTCCTGTACCGTCTTCCCCCGGGGTGGTCGCTGACGCACCGCGCGCCGGGCTGCACTCAGGCGAACAACTGTCCGTGTTCGCGCGAGTCGTGAAAGCCGACGCTGTTCCACTTCTCGCTGGTGACTTCCAGGTTGTAACGCGTGCTCGCCAGGTAGACCGGGTTGCCGTCGACATCACGAGCCATACGCTGCGCCTGCTCGCGCTCGAAACTGCGGCGGGTGGACTCGTCTGGGAACGTGAGCCAGCGCGCGGTGTAGATGTCTGCGGGTTCGAATATCGCATCGACCTTGTATTCCGTCTGCAGCCGCTGCGCGACGACCTCGAACTGCAGGTTGCCCACCGCTCCAAGCAGCAGCGAACCACTGGCCAGGCTTTCGAAGACCTGGATCGCGCCCTCTTCGCCGAGCTCCTGCAGACCCTTCTGCAGTTGCTTGCTCTTCAGCGGATCGCGCAGGCGCGCGGCTCGGAAAAGCTCGGGCGAGAAGTAGGGGATGCCCTTGAAGCCGAGTATCTCGCCCTCGCTGAGGCAGTCGCCGATATGCAGGTTGCCGTGGTTGTGGATGCCGATGATGTCGCCGGCGACCGCATCCTCCATCAGCAAGCGCTCGTTGGCCATGAAGGTCAGGACGTTCGCCAGTTTCATCTCGCGGTTCAGGCGGATGTGCCTGACCTTCATGCCCGACGTGTAGCGCCCGGAGCAAACCCTGAAGAAGGCGATTCGATCCCGATGCTTCGGATCCATGTTGGCCTGGATCTTGAACACGAAACCGCTGAAGGCCGCTTCGGCGGGTTGTACCAGACGGCAGCCGGCATCGCGCTCCTGCGGTGGCGGTGCCCAGTCGAGCAGCGCCTGCAGGATTTCCTGGACGCCGAAATTGTTGATGGCCGAGCCGAAGAACACCGGCGACTGCCGCCCGGCAAGGAAGCCGACCAAGTCGAAAGGGTTGCTGGCGTTCCGGATCAAATCAACGTCTTCGCGCAGGCGGCTGACTTCCCCCGGAAACTGGGCGTCGAGGAGCGGATTGTCCAGTCCGTCGAGTTGCTCCGATTCGCTGCGCCGCTCCTCGCCGGCGGCAAAGTGGAGCAGGCGGTCGTTCAGCAGGTGATAGACGCCACGAAAGCTCTTGCCCATGCCGATCGGCCAAGTGATCGGCGCGCATTCGATGCCCAGAACGGATTCGATTTCCGCCAGCAGCTCGAAGGGCTCTCGCACTTCCCGGTCGAGTTTGTTGACAAAGGTGATGATCGGCGTGTTGCGCATGCGACAGACATTGAGCAGCTTGATCGTCTGCGCCTCGACCCCTTTGGCTGCGTCGATCACCATCACCGCGGCGTCTACAGCAGTCAGCACGCGATAGGTGTCTTCGGAAAAGTCCTCGTGTCCAGGCGTGTCCAGCAGGTTGATGGTGTGTCCGCTGTACTCGAACTGCATGACCGAACTGGTCACCGAGATGCCGCGCTGCTTCTCGACCTCCATCCAGTCCGAGGTGGCATGGCGGGAACTCTTGCGTCCCTTGACGGTGCCAGCCAGCTGGATCGCGCCTCCGAAGAGCAGAAGCTTCTCGGTCAGGGTCGTCTTGCCGGCGTCAGGGTGCGAAATGATGGCAAAGGTACGCCGCTTCGCCACTTCACGCAGGATCTCCGGTGGGAAGGTGCTTTCGTTGCTGCCGTCGGGGCCAATGCTCATCGGGATGCTTTCATGCGACAACGGGGGGCCGGCTGCGGTACGGCCCTCCTGTAGGGGAGTTCCTCGCGGCGCGCAGGCCGCACTATAGCAGACGGGCGCAGGCGGGTGCCCCGCCTTGGCTGTCGCGCTGTGGCCGGGCGGTGACACTCTCGCTAGTGGTGGTGCGCGCCGCCCGCTCTCGGGGCCGGACTGATCAGGCGGGCGCTGCCGCACTGCCTGGCGTGCGGAAGATGGTGCTGTAGCGCATGATGAAGTCCGGTCTGGCTGCATCGATCGGTTCCAGTGTCCAGTATCCCCATGGCCAAGCCGACCGACGCATCTGATCGCTGTTGTGGATGTCCTCAATCTTCCAGTCGACCGGAATCAGTCGATGGCTCCTGACGAGAGCGAGCTTGCTGTCCAGGTTCATGCCGGCAACGAAGAGTGCGCCGCCGGGACGCGTCGCGCCAACCACGCGCGCAAAGGCCTCGGCTGCCGTTGCATCGTCCATGTGCAGCAAGAAGTTCTGGGCGAAGACGATGTCGTAGCCGGCAGTTGCCGAGAAGTCGCTGGCGAGCAGGTCGCCATGCGAGACGTGCACGTGCCGCCGGATGTCCGCGGTGATGCTCCACGCCTCGCCGCACGGCTCAAGCAGGCGCGCAGCATAGCGCCGGCTCTCCCCGTGCAGCGGATCCGCCAGTCCGTACTTGCTGCCGTAGATCGCCCGTTGGGCAACGGCAACGGCTTCGTGCGAAATGTCGAAGGCGTCGATCGTCCAGTCGAGAGCCGGGAACTCGACAGCCAGGTAGGCGGCCAGCGAGTAGGCTTCGCAGCCAAAGCTGCAGCCGGCTACCAGGATTCGGCAGCTATCGCCGCCAACGACCAGCTCGCGAAGTGGACCCTGCAGTGCATCGAGCTGGGGGATGTTCCGGAAGAAGCGGGTTGCCGTCGATTGTCCACGCGGCTCACTGGCAAGTCGCCGCGAATGGATCGATCTGCCCAAGCCGTGCAGCAGTGGCAGATCGAAGAGCCTCTGGTTGAGCGAAACGCGTTCAGGCATGTGTTGTGGTCGGTCCTGTTGCCAAGGGTCTGCGAGCTCGCAGTCTGGCGCGACTGGCCAGCGGCGGCGAAAGCAGCCGCTCTTGGCGCCTGCGCGCAGGATCTCTCTGCGGCGGCCAGCGGGTGGCCCACGTCGCTCCTACGAGTATCGTCGAGCTGTGTCGCCGCCGTCAACCGCTGTCGTCCCCGGCAGCGCACGGGCCCCCATCCCATGCGGAACGGCGCGCTTGCCGCCGGGCGACGCGGGTATCCTGCTCGCGCAGGGGGCGATCCGGCAGCCCTCATTCGCCAATCACCAGGATCGTTTCTCCCTTGGCGTTCCTGAACTGCCGGACGACCTGTTTGCGCTCCTTCGCCAACCAAGGCAGCAGAGTGTCTTCATTCGGTCTGTGCGTCAGGACGTAGTAGCGGAACCGTCCGGTGTCAGCGCCCGCCATCACCCGTTGCACCGTCATATCCGTCCTCGGGTAGCCTCGACCCGCGTAGTAGGCGATCCTGGCGTCTTCGTAATACACCCGGTCCTCGGCCTTCGTATTCTCGGCCAGCCAAGCCGCGGCTTCGAGGTAGTGCGTCTTTCCGGGGCCGCGCGACACGGTGTTTGCCAGTATGAACGCCAGGAGTACGACCACGGCGACAGGTGACCAGCGCGCATGGCTCCGGCAGAACAGCATCAGCGCCATGGTCAGCAAGGGAACGACCAGCAGGTTGAGGAAACTTGTGTAGCGCGAGTTGATGAAGCGAAACTTGATGAAAAAGATGAGCAGTACACACAGGTAAAGCAGCCATGTCCACGCGAACGGCCGCAGCCTTCGCCAGTACGCGCTCACTGCCTGCCAGTTCGCGCGGAAGAGCAGGGGCACACAGAGAGGGCCGTTGAGGGCGCAGAATTTCACCAGCAGCGTGAGCAACAGGCCAAATACGAGGATCTGCCGCGCATCCTCCTTGGAGTGGTACTCGAGGATGATCTTGGCGAACAGGTTCGCCATCTCGTCAAGGCTCTGAAGCAGTGCTCGCGGATCGATCACGGCAGCGAAACCGGCGATCCGGGGCTGCCAGATGTCGGTTCCCGAGGCAAGCGCCAGAGCAGCCGCCAAGCCGACGGTGAGAGGCAGCGCGTTGAACTGCAGCAGTCGCATCCAGCCTGTCCGGGTGTGCAGTTCACCCAGGAGGCTTGCGGCGAGCGCCGGCATCAGTACGAGCGCCTCGAGCCGGAAGAGGGCTGCCACACCAATTGCTGCCTGTATGGCAGCCGCCCGCCACCAGCCGCCCCGGGCGAGCCACTGCAGCGCCAGATGGAGCGCCAGGACACAGAAGAACCACGACCCGTGTTCCCTGATGATGTCGCCGCGGAACTGGTTGAACGCCGGCAAAGACAGGACCACCAGCGAAGCCCAGTAGTTGCAGCCGGGCGAGAATCGGAGCGTCACGACGACGAGCAGGGCACTGGTGCCAGCGACGAAGAGCGTGCACCAGAGCTGCGCTGCCGTCTCGAGAGGCAGCCCGAACACCTTGCCGGTTGCCGCCAGTAGCAGGGAGAACCAAGGCCAGTCGAACGCCCGGAAAGCCACTGTCGCACCTTGTTCGAGCACCTGCCGGGCAACGTCGAGGTAGAGCGCCGCATCCCTGCCGACGAGGGTTGCTTGCGAGAACGCCAGCAGTGAAAGCAGCACGCTGCCCAGGAGGGCGGCAACGACCGGGCCGGCATCACCCGAGCTTCCGCAAGCTCGCGGGGAAAGGAATCGGCGCGGGATGGACAGGCGCAGCATCACGCCAAAAAGAGGCGAAGGGCCTTGCGCAGGTAGTTCCAGCGCAAGGCCTGGCGGCCGTCGAGGCGCCAGGCTCTGCGATAGAAGCGCTTTGCCGCCGGACGGTCGCCCGACTGCAAGGCAGCGCGGAAGAGCGAGAGATAGCGCTGCGAAGCGTAGCGGCTGCGCAGCGGCTGACACTCGGCAGGCAGGCTGGCGAAGACTTCATCAATCATCGCTTCGGCCCTCATTTCTTCATCACGGCGATCATGACGCAGGCTGTCCCCGTGCTTGTGGATTCGCGCCAGCACGACGTTGGTGGTCACTACCGGCGCGCTGACCAGCATGTGCGCGAAGACCGGGACGTCTTCACCACCACGGAGATTCTCGGGATACGGCCTTTGCAGCAGGAGATCTCGGCGGAACAGCGAGGAGCCATGCGAGATGGTGATGCGCTTCTGCAGAAGGTAGCGCCTGCTCAACCGCAGCGGCGACTCGGCAGGCACCGTCGTCGGCAGTCGGAGCCGCTCGCGACCATCGGCATAGACGGAAAGCTGCGCGCCGAGAACCGTACCGGCTTCCGGGTGCCGAGCGACGGTTGCACGCAGGGCCTGGAGTGCTTCTGGTTGCAGTTCGTCATCGGCGTCGAGCAGCAGGGCGTAGTGCCCGCGAGCCTGTTGCAGGCCGCGATTCCGTGCCGCGGCAGCGCCGGCATTGACTTGGTCGATTACCAGCAATCCGGGGTGACGCGCCACGTAGCCGGCCAACACCCGGGCCGTCTGGTCTGTCGAGCCGTCGTTGACGACGATCAGCTCCATCCACGGCGCCCGCTGCAAGAGGACCGAATCCAGCGCTCTGGGTAGCAGGTGCGCGTAGTTGTAGGTCGGTACGATGACGCTGATCAGCGGTCGCTCTGCTGCAGTCATTTCCTCAAGCGCTCCGTTGTACCGGTGGCACCCGTGCGGCGCCAAGGCCCCGTTGGCCTGCCGGGTTGCCTCGCTGGGACCGCGGCGCGACCACTGGGATGCATCGCGCAACGACCGACCTGCGCCCTTGCAGCGGGACAATTCCCCAAGTCAGCAACCGCCCCGGGTGCGCGCCGGAGCCGCGAGGCAAGAACCATGACCATCGTCTTCCTCGTCGCCAAACCGCCATCTTGACTGTTGGCCCTGTCGCCATTCGCACTGGTCATCGAATCGGTATTTTTCCCTGATCGACGCCGGAATGCAATAATCCGTTTTGCGGCGCAGCATCGGGTTCAGGCCCGTCCTCTGCAGCCCACAGGCTACGCTGCCGTCAGGCGCCGTTGCAGCGGGGAAGGATGTACATGCGTACTTCATGGATTGCTGGGGATGTGCTGAAGCTGCCACGGTTTGCTTGCCACGCAGGCTGCAGCTTGCGGTGCATGGTCGCATACGGCGCCTTGGCTCGAATGATCCCCACGGCTACGTGCTGTTTACCAGTCGCGCTCGCGGCGGGCGGCGGATGCTGAATCGTTGGCGTTCCTGGCGCGAGCGCGGCTGGACACCGGTTGCCGCAAGCGATTACGCGCGCGCCTGGCAGCTCTTTGGCGGCAGTGTCGCGACGCATCCAGCGATTGTCGAGCGCCTTTCTGCCCTGGCAGAGATTCCCGTGCGCTACCTTGGCTGGTTTGCCGGTGGCGAGCTGCTGGCCGCAATCGCCTGCTGGGAGAGCCACCTCGCCTTGTCGAAGGAGGTTCTCAAGAAGCGAGGCCAGCGCGGACTCTTCGATCTGGGCAATTCGGAGGTCATCCTGCCGCTTGCCGCTGGCGTGCAGGTACCGGTGCGCTGGCGGATGCGTTTCGTGTCCGAACTCAATCGTGGCCAGATCAGTACGCTGCGGCCGCAACCCGAAGAACTGGCTCTGCTGCGTCCGCTGCACGACTGCTCGGCGAAGTTCCTCTACAATCAGCGGCGGGAGCTGCGTCGACTTGAGGAACGCGGAGGCCGCTTGCGCCCGCTCGCGGACTATTCACCAACCGAGCAGGCGGCAATCTATGCTGACCTTTTTCGCCGTCGCTGGGGCTTGTCGGCTCGGGGCGAGTCGCATCTGGCCGAGGTTTTCGGGTTGTTGCGCGAGTTCATGACGGGTTCGCTGCTCTTGCGTGATGGGCAGCCGATTGCCATCCAGATTCTTTACCGCGTGGAAGCGCCGAAATGGATTTCGCTCGAGTACATCAACGGCGGGGTCGATCCGCAGCACAGCGAGTTCAGCCCGGGAAGCGTGCTGACCTTCGTCAATGCCCAGGCTGCGCGCGCAGAAGCCCTGGCGGCAGGCAAACCATTGCGCTATTCCTTTGGCCGCGCTGACGGTGGCTACAAGGATCGTTGGTGCCAGCGCACGCCCGCCTACCGAACCTGAGGCCGGCGCAGGGATGCGCTTGCAACCATGAGTCCTCGCAAGCAACAGCTGCTGTCGCTGCACCGCCGGCACAAGCGCCTCGTCCTGCTGTGCGGCGCCTTGTTTCTGGTGGCAACAGCCGTTTTCGTGGCGTGGTGGCTGGCGTTATTGCTGTTGCTGTGTGGCTGGGTCGCGCACGAGGCCTGGTTTGCCGATCACCTTTTCTATTCGCCACGCACTGATTACCAATACCGCTTCCCGGACGGGACGGCGCAGCAGACGGTTTCGCTGGACGAGGGACGAGTGAAGCTGACTGCGCCGCTGGCCAACGGCGACACGCTGTTTCTCGAGCTGCGGCTGATCAGTTCATGGCTTGGCCGCTGGGTCGACCCACATGTCCTGATCGGTGGCGACCGGCAGGATTTCGAGCGTGGCGTTCGTGGGCGCCGCTTTCTCAACCTGTCGGGGCAGGAGGCGGCGCTGGCAGCGGGCCAACTGCGGATCAGAGGCTGCCATTGTCGCCTGTCGGCGAACGCGACTCTCTACGTTCTGCGCAATCCCGACTACGCCGAAAAACGGATGATGATCGTGGCGCCGCATGCGGACGATGCCGAGCTGGCGGCATTCGGTCTCTACCGGCGGGCGGCCGGGGTGTCGATCGTCACCCTGACGCAGGGTGAAACCGAGGCCGGGAGCTACCGGCGCCTCGGTCTCGATGCCGCTGCTGCGGCGCGTCTGAAGGGACGCCTGCGCACCTGGGACAGCCTGGCTGTGCCACTGTGGGGCGGAGTCCCGCAGAGTCGCTGCGTGCAACTGGGCTACCACTGCATGCAACTGTCGGCGATGCTGGCCGACCCCGGATCGCCGTTCCCTTCGCGCGAGTCAGGTGACGCGGACGTGCGCGAAGCTCGCCGCCACAACCCGTTGTCACTGCCCGCCGACGTCGACGGGCTGCCGTGCGGTGGCAACCTCGTCGCCGACCTGGCGGCACTGCTCGACCACTTCCGGCCACAAGTCGTCGTCACGCCGCACCCGCAGCTCGACCCGCACGTCGACCATGTCGCCGCCACGCGGGCGCTCGAACTGGCGATGCAGCAGTCGGCCTGGCAGCCGGAAGTCGCGCTGCTGTACGCCAATCACCTGCATGACAACGACCGCTGGCCAATGGGTCCGGCCGGCAACGGCACGGCATTGCCACCAGCGTTGACAGCGCTGCCCGTGGACGGCCTCTGGAGTCCGCTGTTGAGCTCGACTGCACAGCTCGACAAGGCGATGGCCCTGGCCATGCACCATGATCTGCAGGGTGGGCTGCGTTGCAAGCTCCGGTTGCGGCGACAGATCCAGCGAGCGCTTGCCGCTCGTCGCTGGCCAGCAACCGGCGACAACGAGTTTTTCCGCAAGTCGGTGCGGCGCCACGAGATCTTCTGGGTTCGTCGCCTGCATGGCTGAGCTGTCGGCTTCTTGCGACCGAGCTGGAGCAGCTATACTGCCGTGCCCATGGGCTCGGTGGTCCGTTGAGAGGTCACGACCCGGTCGCGCTCACGGCCTCTTTTAATCTGTTCGTCCACCGCCATGAACCATCAAACCAAGACGCCGCGCGCTCGCATCGAACAAGGCAGCACCTGCCCCAGTTGCGGCGCAACGATGGCTGTGCATCGATTCAAGCGCCAGCTTGGTGGTGAAGTCTTGCTCGACATCTGCTTTGCCTGTCAGGGCATCTGGTTCGACGAGCACGAGAGTGCGCAGCTGGCGCCAGCGGGCGTACTCGACCTCTTTCGTCTGCTGCATGAGCATCAGGTTGACCAGCGCCAGCCGTGGTCGACGGTCCTGCGTTGCCCGCGCTGCCGGGAAGCCCTGCTGAACTGCCTGGACAGTACGCGTGCCGGTCGCTTCGCCTATGGCCGCTGTCCGCAGCGACATGGCCGCTACAGCGCCTTCGCGGCGTTCATGATCGAAAAGGGGTTCGTCCGCCAGCTCAGTGGCGGCGAGGTGGCCGAGCTGGCGCGCAGGGTGCGGACGATCCGCTGTGCAAGCTGTGGTGCGCCGGTGGATATCACTCGCGATCACGTCTGCAACCATTGCCGCTCGCCGATCGTCATCCTCGATCCGGATGCCGTGCGCACGGCTCTCGATGACTTCGGCAGCAAGGCCCGCCGCCAGGAGGCCGCCGATCCACATGCCATTGCCGATGCGCTGATCGCCAACGAGCGCCAGAAGTCATTGCATTCGCGGCAGGCGAGGAAGGACGTGCTGGAGACGGAACTCTCCGATCTCGTTGTCGGCGGCATCGAGACGATCTGGAATCTCATCCGCAGGTAGCTATTTTCCCCGTGCCCGCTACACATCGTGGGCGTTATCGCTTAGAATCCTTCGCCTGTAGGCCGGTCCCTGCAACCTCGGCAATGTGTCCGCGGGGAACAGTTTCCGGTCCTGGGTGAGAACGCATCTGTCCGGCGGCGCGAGCCGCCGTTTCAGTTTTGACGTCTGCGCAATGGGTTGTGCCAAATGTCCCATCTGATGAATACCTACAGCCGTCTGCCGGTCGCTTTCAGCCACGGCGAAGGCAGCTGGCTGACCGACACCGAGGGCAAGGTCTACCTTGATGCCCTGTCGGGAATCGCAGTCAATACGCTGGGACACCGTCACCCGGCGCTGGTTGCGGCGATCGCGACGCAGGCGTCGCGTCTGCTGCACGCGTCGAATCTCTACCGGATTCCTGAGCAGGAGCGGTTGGCGGACAAGCTGGCGGTCCTTTCCGGAATGGAAGAAGTCTTCCTCTGCAATTCCGGTTGCGAAGCCAATGAGGCGGCGATCAAACTGGCCCGCCTGCACGGCCACCGGCAAGGGGTGGACAGTCCCGCGACGATCGTGATGGAGAGAGCCTTCCATGGCCGGACCATGGCGACCCTGTCCGCCACCGGCAACCGCAAGGCGCAGGCCGGCTTCGAGCCGCTCGTCGCGGGCTTCGTGCGCGTTCGCTACAATGACCTCGAAGCGATCAGAACACTGGCCCGCGCGAACCAGAACGTCGTTGCCGTGATGCTCGAAATCGTCCAGGGCGAGGGTGGAATCAATGCCGCCGATATCGAATTCCAGCGTGGTCTGCGGGCATTGTGCGACGACCGGGGCTGGTTGCTGATCTGCGACGAGGTTCAATGCGGGATGGGCCGCACCGGCACATGGTTTGCTTTCCAGCATTCCGGCGTCCGTCCGGATGTGGTGACGATGGCCAAGGGGCTGGGCGGCGGAGTGCCGATCGGTGCCTGCCTTGCTGCCGGCTTGGCGAAGGGTCTTTTTCAGCCGGGCAAGCATGGTTCCACCTTTGGCGGCAATCAGCTGGCGTCAATCGCCGCATTGACCACCATCGACGTGATCGAGAGGGAAGGCCTGATCGATCACGCGCGGTCCGTCGGCGAGTCGATCCGCAGCGGACTGGCCACGGCACTGGCGGATTGCCGAGGCGTGGTGCAGATTCGCGGCCAGGGTCTGATGATCGGCATCGAGCTTGATCGCCCATGCAGCGAACTGGTGCTGCTGGCGTTGCACGCCGGCTTGCTGATCAACGTGACGGCAGATACGGTCATTCGCCTTCTGCCACCGCTGACCTTCAGCGCCGATGAAGGACGTGAACTGACGTCGCGCCTGGCGGTTCTCATTCGTGCCTTTCTCGCCTCGACCTAGAGATCGACCATGGACCGCCCTCGGCATTTCCTCCAGTTCAAGGACTTCACGCGTGCGGAGTTCGATCACCTGTTCGAACGAGCGCGCTGGATCAAGGCCGAGTTCAAGGCCTTTCGCAAGTACTGGCCACTGAGCGATCGCACTCTCGTCATGATCTTCGAAAAGGCCAGCACGCGCACCCGGCTTTCGTTCGAGGCCGGCATGCAACAGCTCGGCGGCTCGGCGATCTATCTCAACAGTCGGGATTCGCAACTGCAGCGTGGGGAGTCGGTTGAAGATGCCGCGCAGGTGATCTCGCGCATGAGTGATATCGTGATGATCAGGACCTTCGAGCAGGCGATCATCGAGCGCTTTGCTGCGTTTTCGCGTGTGCCGGTGATCAATGGCCTGACCAACGAGTATCATCCCTGCCAGATTCTTGCGGACATCTTCACCTATATCGAGCATCGCGGACCGATCCAGGGCAGGACGGTCGCCTGGATCGGCGATTCGAACAATGTCTGCAATACCTGGCTACAGGCGGCGGAAGTGCTCGACTTCCGGGTCCACGTGTCCACCCCCCCAGGCTATGAGGTCGTCCCCGAGCGCCTCGGTCTGCAGGGGACCAGGCATTTCGAACAGTTTGCCGACCCTCTGGCAGCGGTACGGCAGGCTGACTTGGTGACCACCGATGTGTGGACCTCGATGGGCTTCGAAGCGGAGAACGATGACCGGCGGCGCGCCTTCGCCGCTTGGCAGGTGAATCGGGAAATGATGCGCCTGGCTGGTCCGCAGGCGCTGTTCATGCACTGCCTGCCGGTCCACCGGGGCGAGGAGGTTTCGGCAGAGGTCATCGATGGGCCGCAGAGTGTCGTCTGGGATGAGGCCGAAAACCGCATGCACACACAGAAGGCGCTGCTGGAGTACCTGTTGTGCGGGCGCGTCGATGTATCATCATCCTGTTCGCCTGGAGAAAGAACATGAGTCAGATTCGCAAAGCCGTCCTTGCCTACTCCGGCGGCCTCGATACATCCGTCATCATGAAGTGGTTGCAGGATACCTACCACTGCGAGGTCGTGACCTTCACCGCCGATCTCGGACAGGGTGAGGAGCTCGAGGCAGCGCGCCCGAAAGCGCTGAAGCTCGGCATCGCTGCAGGCAACATCTACATTGAAGACCTGCGTGAGGAGTTCGTCCGCGACTTCGTCTTTCCGATGTTTCGCGCCAACACGGTCTATGAGGGCGAATACCTGCTCGGCACGTCGATCGCCCGGCCGCTGATTGCCAAGCGCATGATCGAGATTGCCAATCTGACCGCTGCCGACGCGGTGGCGCATGGCGCGACCGGCAAGGGCAACGACCAGGTTCGCTTCGAGCTTGGTGCCTACGCGCTGCGGCCCGATATCCGGATCATCGCGCCTTGGCGCGAGTGGGATCTGCTGTCGCGCGAGAAATTGCTGGCGTATGCCGAGGAGCACGGCATCCCCGTCGAGATGAAGCATCGTCAGGGTGGCTCTCCGTATTCGATGGACGCCAACCTGTTGCACATCAGTTACGAGGGACGTCACCTCGAGGATCCTGCGGCCGAAGCCGAGGAATCGATGTGGCGCTGGACCGTCTCCCCGGAGACGGCGCCCGATGCGGCGGAGTACCTTGATCTTGAGTTCGAATGTGGTGATCTGGTGGCGATCAACGGCCAGCGGTTGCCGGCACACGAGTTGCTCGGGCGCTTGAATGAGCTGGGCGGCAAGCATGGGATCGGTCGCATCGATCTCGTCGAGAACCGCTACGTGGGCATGAAGTCCCGTGGCTGCTACGAAACGCCTGGCGGCACGATCCTGTTGCCGGCGCACCGCGCCATCGAGTCGATCACTCTCGACCGCGAGGTGGCGCACCTGAAGGATGACCTGATGCCGCGCTACGCCAGCCTGATCTACAACGGCTACTGGTGGAGCCCGGAACGGCTGGCGCTGCAGAAACTGATCGACCATACGCAGCGGGCGGTGAACGGCTGGGTGCGGGTGAAACTTTACAAGGGCAACGTGATCGTCGTCGGCCGCGACTCGGCGACCGATTCGCTTTTCGACTCGACGATCGCCACTTTCGAGGATGACGCCGGCGCCTATGACCAGAAGGACGCTGCCGGGTTCATCAAGCTCAACGCCCTGCGGATGCGCATTGCGGCCAGACTCGCTGCTCGCCGGCAATGATCCCGGGATGATCGGTCGATGTGCGGCCTGAGAGAAAGGCGGCGCCGATGTTCGGCCTGACCGAAGAACAGATATCGGACTTCGGCATGACCTTCGGGGTCGGTGCCTTCATGCTCTTCATGCTGTTCATCATCGGCGAGATCGCCTGGAAGTCCAAGGCTGGCAAGACGGGCACCATCGTGCTCTTCTTTGTCCTGTCATTCGGCATGCTGGGCTTCATTGCCAAGACGATCATGGAAAAGCTCTGGGGGCTGTAGACTGTTCAACTGTCGCGGCCGGCGGCGTGGGGCCGCGCCTCGCGACCTCTTCGACCGACAACTGGATGCACTATGCCTTCATTCGATTTTTCTTCCGAAGCCGACATGGCGGCGTTGCACAACGCCCTCGATGTCACCCGGCGTGCCATCGACAATCGCTATGACTTCAAGGGCACGAGCGCCCGGGTGGAGCTCAACGACAAGGACAAGGTCATCACCATGCACGGTGACTCCGAATTCCAGCTCGGCCAGATCAGGGATCTCCTCTTCCCGGCGATGGAAAAGAAGGAAAAGGAAAGCACCAAGCGGCTCGATCATCAGCCGGTGCAGCGCGTCTCGGGCAACAAGGTCAAGCAGGATCTGAAGATCCGGATTGGCATCGAGTCGGAACTGGCGAAGAAGATCGTCAAGCTGATCAAGGACTCGAAGCTCAAGGTACAGGCATCGATACAGGGCGATGCGGTACGCGTCAGTGGCGCCAAGCGGGATGAGTTGCAGGCCTGCATCGCCTTGGTCACGAAGGAGATCACTGATTTTCCGATCCGCTACGGCAACTTCCGCGAATGAGGATGGGAGGAAGGAAAGCACGGTGCTTGCCCTTGCCGGAGCGTGCTGCCCGATGCGGGCTTCCTTGTCGCGGTTGCCGCCAAAGCGCCGCTTCGCGGTGCGCGACACGGGCAATCAGCTGCCCACCGGGCTGCGGGTCAGGAGCTTGAGCGCGCCTGCGATCGCTTGCTCCTCAGGTCGTGCCGTCCGGCGCGAGGGATGCGTCGTCTGGCCATCGGGGCTGCTGCGTGGATAAGCCGGTCGAACGAGGGTTGCCGCTCAGCAAGGGTGACGTCGGTGCGCTGTCGTGGACCGAGGAGTTGCGCCGGGTGGCGCTGGCCGTGAGCAAGAAGGACCGCGGTCCCGCTGCGGGCCGTCAGCAACTCTTCTACCTGCTGCAGTGGACGGCCGATCTGACGGGCTTCGGGGTCACTGTTCACAAGGGCCGCGAGCCCGAGAGCGCCACCGAGTTGTGGACCCTCGATCGTGCGCTCGCGAAAGGACTGCGCTTCGTGGGCGACGAGGATCGCCCGATCCTGCGACTGCTTTGGGCTGAACGCGCTGTTGACACGGGCCTGCATGCCTTCGGGCTCGGGCCGCGACACGGCGGCGAAGCGCTGCAGCTCATGGCGAAGACCGGCCGCCTGTGTCGTGGGGACGATCACTCCTTCCTCACCCTCGCGGCGCCGCGTCCGGCGGCCCTGGGCTGGCGGCAGGCCGGCGAGGGGCGGCAGTTGGCGACGCTGCTGACAGAGCCGGCAGGTGGTCTGGTGATCCCGCTGCCGCAGCCGTGGTTCGTCGATCTCGACCGGCGTCTGGTCGGTCCCCTGCAGGTTGGCGGCAATCCGGCCGTCGTCGCTCGCCTGTTCTCGCTGCCCCCCTTGTCGCCTACCGCGGCAGCACTCGTCGGCGAGGCCCTCGCCGAGCCCGCCATCGATCTGCCCCGAGACCCGGAGCAGGCGGCGAGTGTCGATAGCCGTTGCATCGTTGCCGAGCCGGTCGCCGTGCTGCGTCTGCGGACCGTCCAGACACACGGGAATCGTGCCTGGCGGGACTACTCCACGGCTTACGGCGGTGGACCCTTCGATGTCGCCTTGGCAGCGTTTCGCTACGAGGATGTCGAGGTGATTCCCGAAGACCGGCGTGACTTCACTGTCCTGGCGAGCGGTGAGATGGTTCGCATCGAGCGGCAGCGTGCGCGCGAAGAGGAGTTGATGGCTGAACTGGCGAAGGTCGATCTGGAAAAGATTCCGGGCTACGTGCTGCACACTTTCGGTAGGCCGCCAGACAATGCATACGGGCTGGCGCACGAGAGCAGCTGGCCGCTGTTCATGCGTGAGCACCTGGGGCAACTGCGCAGCCGTGGTTGGCAGATCGACTTCACCATGGAGTTTCGTCATCGTCTGCTCGAGGTGGAGGCTTGGGATGCCGATCTGATTGAATCCGGGCCGGGCTGGTTTGAACTCGACATGGGGATCGTTGTGGAAGGCGAGCGTCTGCCACTCGCGCCCCTTCTGGCCAGCCTTTTCCGGCGTGACGGGCGTTGGCTTGACGCCGCTCTGCTGGCGCAGGTCGCTGACGGCGAAATGCTCGAACTGGTGACGGCTGCCGGCCTGAGAATTCGCGTCCCGGCGTGGCGTCTGAAACCGCTGGCGGCGACCCTGATCGATCTCTTCGAGGGGTTCGCCGGCGGCACCAGCCTGCGCCTTTCCCGTTTCGATGCGCCCCGCCTGAGCGAACTCAATGACAGCACGCGTTGGCGGTTCAGGGGCCAGAAGGACGTGCTGGCCCTTGCCGAGCAGTTGAGTAGGGCGCAGGGCATCAGCCATATCGTGCCACCACGTGGGCTTGGTCTGGAACTGCGCCACTACCAGACCGAGGGGCTGGCGTGGCTGCAGTTCCTGCGCGAACAGAATCTTGCCGGAATTCTCGCCGACGACATGGGTCTGGGCAAGACGGCGCAGACACTGGCACACCTGTTGTTGGAAAAGGAGTCGGGGCGGCTCGACCGGCCGGCGCTCATCGTCCTGCCCACCTCACTGATCTTCAACTGGACCAACGAGGCCGCACGCTTCGCCCCCGGGCTGTCGCTCCTTTCCTTGCATGGACCGGAACGCAAGAGCCGTTTCGCAGACATCCCGACCCATGATGTGGTGCTGACGACCTACCCGTTGCTGTGGCGGGACGTCAACGATCTGACCCGGTACGGCTACCACCTGCTCATTCTCGACGAGGCGCAGACTGTGAAGAATGCACGCAGTCAGGGTGCTGAAGTGGTGCGTCGGATCGAAGCGCGGCACCGTCTCTGCCTCACCGGAACGCCGCTCGAGAACCACCTGGGCGAACTCTGGAGCCAGTTTGACTTTCTCCTGCCGGGCTTTCTCGGCAGCAACCAGACTTTTGCGAAGTACTGGCGGACGCCGATCGAGAAGCAGGGGGACGTCAGGCGACGCGAGCTGCTGGCGCGGCGTGTGCGTCCGTTCATCCTCCGCCGCAAGAAGGAGGAAGTGGCGCGCGAGCTGCCGCCAAAGACAATCATCGTGCGCAAGGTCGAGTTGGCTGGTGGTCAGCGCGACCTCTATGAGACCGTCCGTGTCGCGATGGACGCCAAGGTACGCCAGGAAATCGCCAGCAAGGGATTCAATCGCAGCCAGATCGTCATTCTCGATGCGCTGCTGAAGTTGCGGCAGGTCTGTTGCGACCCGCGGCTGCTCAAGTCCAAGTCGGCGCAGAAGATCAAGGAACGAGCCAAGCTGGATCTCCTGATGACGATGTTGCCGGAGCTGGTCGAGGAGGGCAGGAAGATCCTGGTGTTCTCTCAGTTCACCAGCATGCTGTCGCTGATTGCCAGGGAACTGCGCCTCCTCGCTCTCGACTACGCCCTGCTCTGCGGTGATACGGGCGATCGCGAGGAGCAGGTCCGCCGCTTCCAGTCGGGTGAGGTGCCCATCTTCCTGATCAGCCTGCGTGCCGGCGGCGTTGGCCTGAATCTGACGGCTGCGGATACGGTGATCCACTTCGATCCCTGGTGGAACCCTGCGGCCGAGAATCAGGCGACAGATCGGGCGCATCGGCTTGGTCAGGACAAGCCGGTCTTCGTATACAAGTTGATCGTTGCCGGCAGCATCGAGGAGAAGATCCTCGCCTTGCAGGAGGGCAAGGCCGAGCTTGCGGCCCGCATTCTGTCAGCCGATCAGGGCGTCGAAGCCAAGTTCGGCAGCGAAGACATCTCGGCCCTCTTCGCGCCGCTGGCGAGTTGAGGCACAGGCCCCACGGTGGTGGCGCAGGGCAAGCAACGTACGGGGTTGGCCGCATGTCGTACCGTTGATCCGGACCGACGGCCGGAGGGCTCCCGTCAGCCGCCAAGAGCCGCCGTGGGTGTCCAGCGATCGCCGCTTTCCGAACTTCCCGCGTGTCGCATCTGGCCAGTCAGGTCCTGGCGCACGCGGTGAACCGTGACCGTGCGGACTGGTTCGAGCCATGGGGCATCGCAGGGGGTTCACATCGACAGGCTTCAGCACTGCGGCCGTGAGCACGCCTCTGTCCTCGACTCCTATGCCACGCGGGGCTACCACCTCCTCATGTGTCTGTCGCAAGTCTGCAACGGGGCTTCCGGCTGACGGCTCCAATTCGGCAGGGTGATGCTTCAGGGCTGGCCGGGCTTTGGCTTTGCTTGGAACTTCGGAGCGAGTGTGCTTATAATCGCGGTTTTCGTTGTCGTCCAGAATTTTTGAACTTGGGAAGAGTCGATGCCAGCCATTCGCGTCAAGGAAAATGAACCGTTCGAGGTTGCGATCCGTCGTTTCAAGCGTACCGTTGAGAAAACCGGTCTCCTGACCGAATTGCGTGCTCGTGAGTTCTACGAGAAGCCCACGGCCGAGCGCAAGCGCAAGCTTGCAGCGGCGGTCAAGCGTCATCACAAGCGCATGCGCAGCCAGACCCTGCCGCCCAAGCTTTACTGATCCCAGTCTTGTCCCGCGGAGCGCCGCCCCTCTTGCGACGGGCGGCTGTTTTCGTTTGTGGCGGGGTGAGTGCCCCATTGGCTGCGTCGGCGTTCCGCCTGTGCGCACCAAAGGTTTTGGCACGACAAAGAGGGGGCTCGGCACGATTGATGTCATTCGGGTGACCACGGCGCGTCGCCAGATCTGTTGGTCGTACCGCCACGGCGCCTGCGCCAGCGGTGTGCACCGGGCGATCCTTCACCTGCGTCGAGTGCGCTTCCGCGAGCCCGCCTCTTGCCGCTCCATGGTCGGCGATCGCCGGCGGGGACGGGTTCTTGGCCGGGCGTGTGGTGGTTGCCGGAGCATGGGGGCGGGGACTTGATTCCCGAGTCGTTCATTCAGGAGTTGCTCTACCGGGTTGACCTGGTTGACCTGATTGACGAGCATGTCCCGCTCAAGAAGGCGGGTGCCAACTACGTCGCATGCTGCCCGTTTCACCACGAGAAATCCCCGTCGTTCACCGTCAGCCCGAGCAAGCAGTTCTACCACTGTTTTGGTTGCGGGGCGCACGGCAACGCGATTGGCTTCCTGATCGAGTATTCTGGCCTCGGCTTCGTGGATGCGGTTCGCGAGCTTGCCGGCCGCGCCGCCATGGAGCTTCCCGATGGACGTGCGGCAGGCGGTGGCCGCGGTCCGCAGATTCAGGTTCTGGCCGAACTGATGGGGCGTGCGGCGAAGTTCTACTGTGAGCAGCTCAGGGGTTGCGAGCGCGCGATCGGTTATCTCAAGGAGCGGGGGGTCAGCGGCGAGATCGCGCGTCGCTTCGGCATCGGCTATGCAGCGGAAGGGCGCCAGAACCTGGCCCGGGTCTTCGCCGACCATGCCGATCCCGACCTGCAGTTGGCCGGGCTGGTGATCAAGGATGAGCGCGGCCGCCTGTATGACCGCTTCCGCGATCGCGTGATCTTTCCGATCCGCAACCAGAAGGGCGAGGTGATCGCCTTCGGTGGTCGGGTGCTGGGCCAGGGTGAACCGAAGTACCTGAATTCGCCGGAGACCCCGCTGTTCGAAAAAGGCCGCGAGGTCTTCGGTTTGCCGCAGGCGCGCGTCGCCATACGCCAGGCGGGGACGGTGATCGTCGTCGAAGGCTATCTGGATGTCGTGGCGCTCGCCCAGCACGGCGTTGAGAATGCGGTCGCGACGCTGGGCACGGCGACCTCGGTGACGCAGGTACAGAAGCTGCTCCGCCAGGCCGATCGTATCGTCTTCTGCTTCGATGGCGATGCTGCCGGGCGAAAAGCCGCCTGGCGCGCTCTCGAGAGCAGCCTCGAAGTGCTGGCCGAGCCGAAGAGCATCGCCTTTGCCTTCCTGCCGGAAGGCGAGGATCCCGACAGCCTGGTCCGACAGCGCGGCCCGGACGCGTTTCGCGCGCTGATGACCCAGGCAACCCCGCTGTCGGAGTTCTTCCTGCGCGAACTCGCCGGACACTGCGATCTGGCCAGTGCGGAAGGTCGGGTCAAGTTGATCGCCGAGGCAAAACCCCTGCTCCTTCGTTTGCAGTCCAGCATGCTGCGCCTGCAACTGGTCAAGCGCCTGGCCGTGCTGAGTGCTTTCTCACAGGCGGAGGTCGAGCATCTCTGCGACCTGCGTCCGGCGGTTCAATCGGCTCCCGGACGCGCACGACGGCAGGCACCGTCGCTGTTGCGACCACTGCTGCGCCTGCTGCTGCAGAAGCCCCGGCTGGCGTCCGAGTTGCCCGAGGATCTTCTGCCTGAGGGCTCTGCAGAGGCCAGCGCCGTACGCATGCTGTGCGCAAGCATCCGCTCGGCCCCTGGCGGAGATCTCCCCTATTCGGCATTGCTCGAGCGCCTTCAGGGCAGTGGATGTGAGGAAGTTCTCCGAGCGGCAGCTGCTGAACTAATGCAACAGCCCTTTGCCGAAGACGAGGTCGACGCCGAGTTCGCCGGTGCGGTCAGCAAACTCCGCGAAGGCAGTCACCGGCGCACCTTTCAGCTGCTGCAGGAAAAGGTGCAAAAGCTTGGCGTCAGCGGGTTGTCGAGTGAGGAAAAGCAACGATACCTGCAATCCATTGCTGTCCGTGGCAACGGTGATGGCTAGCATGTGATAGACTGTAGAGTTTTTCCAGTCCAGCTATTCGGGAATTGGTCATGGTTAGGGAAAAGGCGGTAACGACGAAGGCGGCTAAGGCCAAGGCGACGGCAGATCTCCTGGCGCAGGCGGGGGCACAGCCGGCACCGGTGGATGATGAAACCCGCAAGACGCGTCTGAAGACGCTGATCAAGCTCGGCAAGGAGCGTGGCTTCCTGACGTATGCAGAGATCAACGATCATCTCCCCGATGACGTGGTCGATGCCGAGCAGATCGAGAGCATCATCAGCACCTTCAATGACATGGGTATCCAGGTCTATGATGAGGCGCCCGATGCCGAAACCCTGCTGATGTCCGACGCCACGCCGGCTGCAGCCGCAGACGATGCGGATGTCGAGGAGCAGGCGGAACAGGCGTTGTCAACCGTCGACTCCGAGTTTGGTCGCACGACCGACCCGGTACGCATGTACATGCGCGAGATGGGATCAGTCGAGCTGCTGACGCGCGAAGGGGAGATCGAGATTGCCAAGCGCATCGAGGATGGCCTCAAGCACATGATCCAGGCCATCTCTGCCTGCCCGACGACCATCGCGGAGCTCATCAGTTGTGCCGACCGGATCGGTCGCGACGAAATGCGCATCGACGAGCTGATCGACGGCCTGATCGATCCAGAGGCAGACGAGTCGCTCGAAGAGCTGGCGGAGGCGGTCGCCGTCGAAGACGAGGAGGATGAGGAGAGCGCGGAAGCGATCGAGGGTGCCGCTGCCGCGGCTTCACTCCTCAAGCTCAAGACCGAGGGTCTGGAGAGGCTGGAGTTGATCCGCGCGCACTACGTCAAGGCGCAGATGATCCTGCCCCGGCGCGGATCGCAGGACAGGACCTACCTCAAGCTGCAACAGCAGATCTCGGAAGAGATGATGGGAATTCGCTTCACCTCGAAGACCATCGAGCGGCTTTGCGATTCGGTGCGCGCGATGGTGGAGGAAGCGCGCGCCTGCGAGCGCAAGATCCAGCGCATCTGTGTCGACACCGTACGCATGCCGCGCCTGCACTTCATCAAGGTCTTCCCCGGCAACGAGCTGAACATAGACTGGGTCGATGCTGAAATCGCCGCCGCCAGCAAGACCTACGCCGCGGTTCTCTCGCGCAATGCGCCCAACATCAAGGAGGAGCAGCGCAAACTGCTCGCCCTGCAGGAGCGTATCGGAATTCCGCTGCGCGAGCTGAAGGACATCAACAAGCAGATGTCCACCGGTGAGGCCAAGGCCCGCCGTGCCAAGCGCGAAATGACCGAGGCCAACCTGCGGCTGGTGATTTCGATCGCCAAGAAGTACACCAACCGCGGCCTGCAGTTCCTGGATCTGATCCAGGAGGGCAACATCGGGCTGATGAAGGCGGTGGACAAGTTCGAGTACCGGCGCGGCTACAAGTTTTCCACCTATGCCACGTGGTGGATTCGGCAGGCGATCACCCGTTCGATCGCCGACCAGGCTCGCACGATACGCATTCCGGTGCACATGATCGAGACGATCAACAAGATGAACCGCATTTCCCGGCAGATCCTGCAGGAAACCGGAATGGAAGCCGATCCGGCGACGCTGGCGAAGAAAATGGAGATGCCGGAAGAGAAGATCCGCAAGATCCTGAAGATCAGCAAGGAACCGATCTCGATGGAGACGCCGATCGGCGACGATGACGACTCGCACCTTGGTGACTTCATCGAGGATCAGGCCACGCTCGCGCCGACCGAAGCAGCACTGTATTCCAGTCTTCGCTTCATCACCAAGGACGTGCTCGATACCTTGACGCCGCGTGAAGCCAAGGTGCTGCGGATGCGCTTCGGTATCGAAATGAACACCGACCACACGCTCGAGGAAGTGGGCAAGCAGTTCGACGTGACTCGCGAGCGCAT
>ERZ761610.326-NODE-326-length-40147-cov-30.210266_pt1 | contig 40147 bp, 47 predicted proteins | sample MGYA00512164_ERZ761610 | MGnify/ENA primary metagenome ERZ761610 (study PRJEB28899, sample SAMN02850038) | bioreactor sludge metagenome | biome: EBPR Sludge; feature: EBPR Bioreactor; material: flocular biomat | place: Australia: Thorneside Wastwater Treatment...
CGCTCCATTTTTTTATTGATTCATATTGCAATAATGTCGGAGTAAGTGAAGCCGCACGTAATGCATTCGCTTTTGCTTCAGCATCGGCACGTACCAAAATTGCTTCAGATTCGGCTTTAGCTCTAATCAATACTGCTTCCGATTCCCCTTTGACTATTGCATTTTTCTTGGCAGCTTCGGCTTCCGCTTCTTTTATTTCATTTTCTCTTTGTAATGCCCTTTGTGTCGCTTCAATTTTTGCATCAATTGCTACAACTACTTTTTGCGGTAATTTAAATTGTCCGACGGCATAAATTTTATCAACGACAATACCATAAGGTCGAACTTGTCGTGAGACCATTTTGGTGACATCATCTAATAATTGTTGTCGCCCTTTGCCATATACTGCTTCTACGGTCATGCTGGAAGCGACTTTGTTCACAGCATCAACAACCATATTACGTAAGAAAATACTGGTTATTTCTTCTATGCCGCGACGATATTTTTGAAAGAGAACAGGCACGCTGTCCGGTTCTATTGAGTAACTAATTCCTAAATCGGCAGTCGCAGTAAGTCCCTCAACAGTCTGAAAACTTACAGACTCGTCGGCTGACCACACTGTATTTTGTTGAAATACTGGGAACTTGTAAATTTCAACGCCAAAGGGCCAATAAAAATATCTTCCCACATTGAGCATTTCTATTTCCCCGGAACTCGAACCGAGTAAATTTACCTTCACTCCACGATAGCCGGCAGGAATTCTTGCACAACCGCTAATTAATAGAATGATGGAAAAAACGAATAGTGTTTTCATGGTAGATTTCATACGCAAATCATCCTTCCAATACATGGTGAAATTTAGTCTTTAGCCAATAATATTTCGTATTTTGGTTTCATTGAATCCTACTGTGCCTGATAATCCATTCAGTATAAATGGTCGTTTAATCAACTTACCATGTTGCGACAAGAGTGTTAATGCCTGCTCGGTGCTCAAAGAAGGTAATAACTCTTTGATATTCATTTCGCGATACAGTTGTCCCGAAGTATTAAATAATTTCTGAATGGAATTATCCATATTTTCCAACATTATCATTAACTCCTGCACTGTTGGCGGTTGTTCAACAATATTAATCGCTTCATAATTGACTTTTTCAATGTCTAATAAAGCAAGAGCTTTTTTACATGTTGAACATTGTGGATAATGATATATCTTTATTTTTTTCATGGTAAATTGTATGTAATTTTGAATTAACCGACGCTTCCTTCGAGACTTACCGCCAAAAGACGTTGGGCTTCTACGGCAAATTCCATTGGCAGTTGATTCATTACTTCTTTACAATAACCATTCACAATGAGTGCTATTGCTTCTTCGGTTGGAATGCCTCTTTGATTGCAATAGAACAAAATATCTTCACCAATTTTTGATGTTGTTGCTTCATGCTCAATTGTAGCATTTTTATTACCTGCTTCAATATAAGGAAATGTATGAGCACCGCATCTGTCACCAATAAGCAAAGAGTCACATTGGGAAAAATTACGAGCATTATCAGCAGATTTATTTATCTTCACTAAACCACGATAACTGTTTTGACTTTTTCCGGCAGAAATTCCTTTTGATACAATACGGCTTTTTGTATTTTTACCGATATGATACATTTTTGTACCTGTATCGGCTTGCTGAAAATTATTCGTCACGGCAACAGAATAAAATTCACCGATAGAATTATCACCTTTTAAAATTACGCTTGGATATTTCCATGTAATTGCCGATCCTGTTTCCACTTGTGTCCATGAGATTTTACTGTTTACTCCGGCACATAATCCACGCTTGGTAACAAAATTATAAATTCCGCCTTTTCCTTCTTTATCGCCCGGATACCAGTTTTGCACCGTAGAGTATTTCACTTCCGCATTATCAAGCGCAACAATTTCGACCACTGCGGCATGTAATTGATTTTCATCGCGCATGGGTGCTGTGCAACCTTCCAAATAACTGACATACGATGATTCTTCAGCAACGATAAGTGTACGTTCAAATTGTCCGGTATCTTTAGCATTTATACGGAAATATGTTGATAATTCCATTGGACAGCGCACACCTTTGGGAATAAAGCAGAAAGAACCATCGCTGAATACGGCAGAATTTAATGCAGAATAAAAATTATCGGACACAGGAACAACACTTCCCAAATATTTTTGCACTAATTCAGGATATTCGCGTATTGCTTCGCTCATGGAACAAAAAATTACTCCCATATCATAGAGTTTTTTCTTAAAAGTCGTAGCAACGGAAACACTATCGAGTACTGCATCAACGGCAATACCGGAAATACGCTCCTGTTCCACCAAAGGAATACCTAATTTATTAAATACTTCTCGTAATTCGGGGTCAATTTCATCCAATGATTTTGGGGCATCTTTTTTTGGTTTCGGTGCTGCATAATAACTTATATCATTAAAATCTATTTGCGGATAATGGACATTGGACCATGTTGGTTCTTTCATAGTAAGCCAATGACGATAAGCACTCAAGCGCCATTCCAACATCCACGCGGGTTCTTCTTTTTTTGCAGAAATCATACGCACCACATCTTCACTCAGCCCTTTGGGTGCAATTTCTTGCTCTATATCACTGACAAAGCCGTATTTATATTCGCTTTGAACGATTTCATCGAGTATGCTGTTTTCGGAATGTACAAGATTCTCCTCTTGAGTACTTGTTTTGGTTGCAAAAGGAGCTATTTCTTGTTCAATATCGCTCACAAATGTATGCGGATATTCACTGTGAATAGTGTCCGAAAGTGTATTTGTATTTGGTGTCATATATTTTTCCTTGTGTAGAATGGCTAATTATTGATATGAATTGAATGAAACGTATGATGCGCAGCCCCTGTTTGTATCATATCGGAGAGAGTCATGGAGCTAAATACTTGCAGCATTTTTTCTTGAATAATTTGCATGGGCGTTTTAATCGCACACAGTGTGTCAAGAGTACAACCACATGAAGTACTGTGAGTATCTGCACATTCCGTGATTTTTAAACTCCCTTCGAGCGTATGAAGAATATCTGCGACGGTAATCTCTACCGGTTTTTTTGCCAGAAGATACCCTCCTTGTGTCCCCTGATATGCTGTCACAAGACCGGCTTTGGCAAGTTGATTAAGTACTTTCGCCAGCAAGTCAAAAGATATTCCGTACATATCTGCAATTTCTTTGACGGGTACAGTTTCATTGCTTTGTGCAATTCTCTGCAATGCCAGCATTCCGTATTCAGCTTTTTTTGAAATCCGTAACATATAAATACGACTATTTTAGTCTTATTTTGGGTAATGCTTTGTTATCGTTGCTAATGAACGATACAAAAGTACGACTATTTTAGTCTTATATCAAAATTTTATGAATTTTCTCTTAAACAGATGGACAACATACATTCCAAATCAGACTGGAAACGAAGCGGGATAGCGGAATCCCATATCTGTGGGTAATCATACATTTCCCCGGGTTTTATGACCAGTGCAGTATGCTCTACACCAACACCATAGCGCATAATAATTGAACTGCATTTATCAGCAAGCATTGTCATAAAACGTGAGTACATCCGTGTCGCTTTTTCCATTGATGTTATACTTTGCGCTCCCACAAACTTACCGGCTATTGTGATAATATCACTTTGTCTTCCTTCAAATGACAGATAGATTTTATAGCGCTTATCTGTTCGTATATCCAAGACATAACGTACTGCACCATCGGGATCTATTCTTCCGATATAGCTGCGTTCCAAAAGTGAAGGTTTCTCATTCAAGAATGCCGGTGCCAAATTAAGTACCATATCGGTCAGAGGTGTCATGAGTTGATACTTAAGTATATGCAATAACTTTGCCGTCGGGGTTGTATCATTAAAAATTTTGACAAGAAGTTGATGGAGAAACATTGAAGAGTTGTCACTTTTTTGAATGACGGCATCGAAAAAGGGAGCTTCATCCGCAATAAGATAATCAAGGTTAGAATACTTCAAAATGAACAGTTCATAATCAGCGAATTGCTCACGAATACGTTTAGCCATTTGTTTTTCACTTAAACCGGATGAAGTGTCATCATTAATTACTATATGCGAGGGAGCATATTCAGGTATCAGTTTCGCCAATTCAGTTTCATTATCAGCAAAGATAATCGGGCATCGTTCGCCAATAAAATTCAATAACAGAAGCCGAGTGGCAATATTGGGTTCAATAAAGAGTACCTTGCTCACCGCTTTATTTTTTTGTGCCTGCACCAATGATTCAGGTTGTTGTGCTTGTCGAATAGATTGTAAAATTGCACCTATGCGCTGTTGAGCAGCTTCAATATTCAATGGTTTGACTAGAAAGCCCGCTATGCCAAGCTGTATCAATTTGACAATGATATTTTTATCTTGGACTATAGAAACGATAATGATAGGAAGTTTCTGATATTTGATGTCATTACGCAATACTTGCACCAATTCAAGCCCACCCATGCCGGGCATATTAAGATCGGCAATAAGCAAATCGAATGTCTCTTGCTCAAGCATGGCAAGTGCTTCAATGCCATTTTGAGCTTCCGATACTTTACAAAATGAAAACTTTTTTGCTATCAAACGAGCAATGACCGTTCTGCTCATTCGCTCATCGTCAACAATAAGGATATTCATAAGAATAGTCCTCCATTTGTGATATTATGTTGTTTTCCCGACAAAATTATCGGCAAGTTTCCACACATCACCCGCCCCAAGGGTTAAAAACATATCGTTCGGCTGCACAATTGAACGTACTGTTTCTTCGAGATGATCATTGCGCGGTTCATAGACAACATTCTTATGTCCAAGTCGTCGGGCAGTTTCCGCAATAAGTGCGCCAGATACCCCTTCAATAGGTAATTCGCGAGCAGCATAAATATCGGTGATGATTACAATATCGGCATCGTCGAAGGATTGAGCAAACTCTTGATAAAAATCGCGTGTACGCGTATAAGTATGTGGTTGAAATACTGCGACAATCCGACGTTCTTTCCAGCCATTACGAGCAGCTTGGAGTGCTGCCTTTACTTCCGTCGGATGATGCGCATAATCATCCACAATAAGAATATTATTCACTTCACCTTTAAATTCAAAACGCCTATACACACCGGAAAACTGCATAATAGACTCAGCAATAACAGCAAAATCTACCCCAAGCTGTCTGCCTACAGCAACTGCTGCCAATGCATTTTTTAGATTATGAACACCCGGTACATTCACCGTCATAGCCCCAAGAACTTCACCGTTTTCCACCACTGTACAAAACGAAGAACGTCCTTCATGGCTAATTTCAATGGCATGAATATCGGCTTGGCGGGATAATCCGAATGTCACTACTTTTTTGGCAATTTGGGGAAAAATAGTTCTCACCCCACGATCATCACTGCCTATGACAACCACACCATAAAAAGGAGCACGATTAGCAAATTCTACGAATGCAGACTGCACTTCATGTTCGGAACCGTAAATATCAAGATGTTCCGCTTCTATATTATTAATCACAGCAATCGTTGGTGATAGCTGCAAAAAAGAACGATCATACTCATCGGCTTCGACTACTGTCCATTTTCCTTTACCCAAGCGAGCATTGGTACCTCCCAAACCGGAAAGTTTACCACCAACAATAACAGTCGGATCAAAACCCGCACGCATCATCATCAAACCACACATGGATGTTGTTGTCGTTTTGCCATGCGTACCGGCAATAGCAAGACAATAGTTCAAACGCGCAACTTCAGCCAACATCTCAGCTCGACGTATGACCGGAATTCCCAAACGGCGCGCTTCTTCTGTTTCAGGGTTATCATCATTGCGAACTGCACTCGAATAGACAACAACCTCTGCACCTTGAATATTGGTAGAACTGTGACCTTTGTAAATTATCGCACCCAATGAGCGCAAACGCTCGGTCACTTCGCCGATGTGCATATCCGATCCACTGACCGTAAATCCTTGTGATAAAAGAATTTCGGCGATACCGCTCATACCGATACCGCCGATTCCTACAAAGTGAACATGTTTAACTGTTGAAAACATAAGACTTATCTGCTTCTATATTCGTGGGTATTAATGCCATAACGGCGTATCTTATTGTGTAAGGTTTCACGACTTATCCCTAACATTGCCGCGGCTTTACTCACATTACCTTTACAGGTACCCAATGTTGATTCGATTTTAAGTTTATCCACAATGGCTATATCATCTTTTAGGGAACGATCGCTTGAAAATTCAAAGCCACTGCCTGCCGCCGCTGCCTGTGACTGCTGCGCCATACGTTGCGTCATGGGAGCAACCATCATTCTATGGACATCTGCGACTTCGATATATGCTGATACTGTTGTTTGTAATACCACACGTATCGTACTGAGTAGCTCGCGCACATTGCCTTTCCATGAACATTCTTGCAAATATTCTATAGTAGCCGGAGCAAATGCTTTCTGTTCTTCCATGCGAGTATTGTGATCTTGAAGATAATGTTCCACAATGAGTGGGATATCTTCTTTACGATCGGCTAATGAAGGCAAATGCACTTCACATTCACGCAAACGATGATAAAGTTGTTCACGAAACTCACCTTCTTTCATTGCCTCAACCAAATCTTTATCGGTTGCAGAAACAAAGCGTAAATCCACTTGTTCCGGCTCAACTGACCCCACACGTCTGACAATGCGTTCTTCTATGGGCAGCAATAAATTTGCTTGTAATTCGGGCGACAAATCGCCAATTTCATCAAGGAACAAAGTACCGCGATTCGCTTGATGAAAAAGACCTTTTTTATTTTCTAATGCTCCCGAGAAAGCACCTCTGACATGCCCAAAAAGTTCACTTTGGAATAACTCTCTCGGAATATTGGGGATGTCCACAGTCACCATTGTATATTTACTGCGACGGCTTACGGCATGCAATGCACGAGCGACCAATTTTTTTCCGGTGCCTGTTTCTCCGGTAATGAGCACATTCAAATCGGTTTTGCCGAAACGCACAATTTTATCCGCAACGGCAGCCATGGCTCTGCTGCGACCAACAATACCCTGCTGATGGATAATGGCAAGCAATTCTTGGTTCTCACGAATACCATTAATTTTTTCGACGGTGCTTCGAAGAACTTCACGCAAACGGTCGGTGCTTAAAACATTTTTCTCAATGAAATTCACTGCTCCAAGTTTTGTGGATTTCACGGCATTTTCGATGGTACCTTTACCGGAAATCATAATAACCGGTATAGTCGGATATGCTCTTACGGAATGCGCCAGCATATCAATACCGGTCAAAGACGATGTGGAGAACTCTATATCCAGTAACATCAAGGAAATGGAGGGCGCACTTTTTTCTAATAGTGACATGGCTTGTTCGGGGGAATTGCAGATAAGATGTTTCCATCCCAAACCTTTCACAATATCCGCTAATGATGAACAAAAGTCCGGATTATCATCTACTATCAATATAGTTATTGTTGAACTCATGAACCTACTATAGGTAAATCAAAAATTGACAATGTATTAGACTCTATCACTTACCAACGACCTGCGTCCGGCACGGCTGTCATCAATGTATCATAAATTGCTCTGAAATCTTTACTGCCGACATTTCTGTATCGCGGATTCCATACTGCTCGAAACACATCTTTGTTCGCCGCCGGATAATATTCAATAAACCGCGATATTGGTCCCGGTGAATTGAGGGTCGGTACTTTCTCAAATGTTTTTACTGTTTCCGACAAAGATATGCAGAAACTATGTTCGTCGGTCTTTAAGACCGTTTCTTCTGTGTATTGCTCTTTGAAATTCTCCCGAGCAAGTTTTTTTAATTGTAAGTCACCACCCCATTGATAAGCACGGGTTACACCACTTGCCGGATCATACTCACCCCAACGTATTATGGATTTCGAGGTTCTTTCATTAATGCATTTGCGCAAAGGTTTATTTTCCAAATTATTAGCGGCTTGATTTGAAGCAGTATTTTGTGTTGAACTACTTCCGCAACTTGCTCCGGTGCATAAGCAACCGCAAAAAAGAAGAAAAAGTATATACCTATAAAGATACACAAAACTATGACTACTTTGTTCCATCAATCACCTTAACATACTAATGAGTCAGTAAACCAAGCATGGCATCAATGCGTTCCAATGTTGCTTGTTTTCCTAAAACTTCCATTGTCTCGAACATACCCGCACCAACAGATTTGCCCGTAACTAATAAACGCAAAGGATTCATTACATCTTTAAAGCCCATTTTCTTTTCTGCCAGATATGCCTGTACCGTCTGATGAAGTGCCGTATGGTTAAAATCCTCCGCTGAACGCAATAGAGCAATTACTTCCGGCAAGGCTTGTTGCGCTTTTTCTGTCCAGACTTTATTTCTGAACTCATCATCATAACTCTTTGGAATTTCAAACATATAATTGCCAAAATCTGCTATCTGATGCGGAAATTGTACACGTTCTCGCAACAAAGTAATAACACGCACGACATAATCATCATCAATGCCATTTATTCCTTTATTTTCAAGCTCTTGCTTAACTACACTGACAAAATTTTGCGGTGCCGACTTTTTCATGTATTCCGATTGCATCCACTCCAACTTTTTATAATCAAATACAGCACCCGCTTTATTGACTTTCTCCAAAGTAAATGTATCAATCATTTCTTGAAGGGTAAACATCTCACGGTCTGCGGTAGGATTCCAGCCAAGCAAGGCAACAAAATTCACCAACGTTTCTGCAAAGAAACCTTTTTCACGGAACTGATACACGAACACATCACCTTTGCGTTTACTCATCTTTGAACGGTCTTCATTCAACAATAAAGGCAAGTGCGCAAACTGAGGTGCTTCCCACCCGAATGCTTGATATAGCAACACATGCTTGGGCGTGGAAGGCAACCATTCTTCGCCGCGAATAACATGGGTAATTTGCATCAATCTGTCATCCACGACATTTGCCAAATGATAGGTCGGAAACCCATCAGATTTCATAAGGATTTGATCATCCACATCACGACTTTGGAATGTCACGGGTCCGCGAATACTATCCACAAATGAAATCTCGGCATGGAGCGGCACTTTCATCCGAATACAGTATTCCGCACCTTCATCAAGCAGGCGACGTGTTTCATCTTCGCCCAAGGTATATTGATTGCGCATGATGGAACGGTCATACTTGGGGGCAATACCCGCTGCTTGCTGGCGTTCGCGCATCTTATCCAATTCTTCCGAAGTATCAAAAGCATAATAGGCATTGCCATTGTCAAGCAGCATTGCTGCATGCTCACGATAGATTTCTGTGCGCTCAGATTGACGATAAGGTCCGAAGGGACCGCCTTTTTCCGTACTTTCATCAAACTCTATACCCGCCCAACGGCAGGTGGCAATGATTTCTTCTTCGGCACCTTCCACAAAACGTGTACGGTCTGTGTCTTCAATGCGAAGAATATTCACTCCGCCATGATGCTTGGCAAAAAGATAATTGTATAAAGCTGTTCGTAAACTTCCTATATGAACAAAGCCCGTTGGTGAGGGGGCAAATCGCACTCGTACACTCATAGATATTCTTCCGTCTTTAGTTTATCACTTGTCTTTTGTGAATACACGTTCTACTTCTGCATAAGTTTTTTCGGTTTCATACACACGAATCATCACGCGATGAACGGATGAAGGTGTTGCTGCTAAAGCGTCGCATATATGTCCTAACATATAAGCCGCTATATTTTCTGCTGTCGTATAAAATGGCACCATAACTGTTTTCATGGGATTGGTATGAAAAAATTCTTTCATTACCTCATCACCTTCATCACATAAAAACGCATGATCAAGCATATCCACAATGGGTTGCACAATGGTTTTTATATCATAATAATCCATAACCATACCGTGCGAGTCTGTTTCGCCTTCAATTTCCACACGCATGGAATATGAGTGACCGTGCAAGTTACGACATAAGCCCTCGTGGAAAGGAAGTCTATGCCCCATTTCCCAGCGAAACTCTTTAGCTATGCGCGTCAATGCCATGATGGTTAATCTCGTTTATACTGAGCTTCAATCACCGAAGTCATACCACCGCGCACGCCCCATTCTGTGGTAATGGTCATCTCAAGAGGTTGGCATGCAGCCACCAAATCATCAAGAATAGCATTGGTCACAGCTTCGTAAAATATGCCCTTATTTCTGTATTCAAGAAAATAATATTTCAGTGCTTTTAACTCCAGACACACTTCCGCTGCGATGTAACGAATAGTCACCGTTGCGAAATCGGGCAACCCTGTTTTGGGGCATACCGATGTAAATTCATGGCATACATGCGTTATTGTATAAGGACGCTCCGGTCTGGGATTAGGGAATGTTTCAAGTTCAACCATAGTATTTGAGCCGTATTTTTGCTGTGAATAAGTATTAAGAACCACGAAAATACGGCATTTCAGCCGAATTTTCCCGATTGAAAGTAATATAATGGCATCTCAACACATTGAAGAAAACACACAATCAACCCAAGGTATCTATGGCAGACGCACTGTATTAGAGGCATTAAGAGCACAACGTGACATAGAAAAAATCTTCTTTGCCTTCGGTGCTGAGGGTGAAGGTATTGACACTATTCGTGCCGAAGCAAAACGGCGCAATATCCCTTGTTCCATCGCAGACAGACAAAAATTTGCTATGCTTGAAAAAAGGATTGAGGTCGGTGACGGTGCTGTGCAAGGTGTCATTGCGCTCATGCCGCTCTATCATCCCATAACTTTGGAGCAGGCAATAGAGCAAGCATATACAGAAACAGACAATCCCGTTTTTGTTCTCCTTGACGGCATCCATGATCCTCATAATGTTGGAGCAATAGCACGCTCAATGGCTTGTGCCGGCGCTCATGCACTTCTGCTCCCTACACAACACGGCTCACCCGTCACAGCCACGGCAATGAAATCTTCTGCCGGAGCTTTACATCATATTCCCATCGTGAAAGTACCCAATACATCTGTGGCATTAAAAGATTGCAAAGCCGCAGGATTTACGCTTATTGGTACGGACATGAATAATGCACAAAATTATGACAGTCCTGATTATGATATGCCCATAGTCCTTATCATTGGAAGTGAAGGCAGCGGCATGAAAAATGAAACGCGAAAATTATTGGATTTTTCTATCACTATTCCCCTTTCAGGCAAGGTACAATCACTTAATGCTTCCGTTGCTGCCGGAATTATTCTCTTTGAAATAAAAAGAAAAAAAACAATTATCTGATTTTTATAAAAACATGAAATTTTTCTTTGTTCTGGTTATTCTACTTTCTACTTCAATGTTTGCCCAAGAAGTGCCCTATAAATATTTTTTATTTATAGATGTAGATCATTGCCTTCAATGCAATCAAACGATTATTAATAGTACCATCGAACGTTTGAGAGAGCAAAAAACAGGGAAGATTATTGCTGTACTTTCTACAAATTCTTCCGATGATTATACAATCTATTGCAAGCAATTAGATGTTGATTCCTGTATATATGATACTCTCGGATTATTCAAACGATGCGCTATTAAAGATCAACCAACTCTTATTGTCACTTCTCAAAGTGGTTATGAATTATACAGATGTGAAAACATAAACAGATATAATTCAGATGTAGGAGAAATACTCAAAAAAATATCCCGAATCAATAATAAGGATATACAACAGATTGTCTTAGAGAAAAATGACAATTCCATACTTGGTAAAGCATATCAGCCAATTATTGACTTTCGCAATAATACTTTATATACCGTAGATGAATTGCAAAATGAAATAGCAGGATACAGCATAGTGACGGGAAAACGTTTGCTGACCATTAAGCCACCCTCAAAAGCAGAAGAACTTACCGCAATGAAAAAAGCCCTGCCCCAAGTTTTTGCTTTGGAAGCGTGGGGTATCCCCTTTAGTAAGCCCAAAGAAAATACGGTGAAAGCAAAATTTCAACAAGTAACCCCCACTATGGATTTTGGAACATTATCTATTTTACTTAATCTGGAAACTAAAGTTACCGACACCTCTATTCTTCCTGATGGCACTATGTCATTATCAAACCATTATCTTGGCAGAATTATTAGTACTACATATAGCAATAATCAGATTCAAGGAGCATATATTCCAGCAACGGAAGAATATGCCGCCTCATATTTAAAATACAGAGAACCAATTCTTTATTCTAATCTTTCTTATGGATTTATTAGAAAAAATCATAGAATACCCGATGATTCTATAAGTCCTTTTTTTATCTCTCGCATACCTACTTTGGAACAAGGTACATATTTTCTTAACTATGGAAGATTAAAAAAAGAATATGGATTAACAACATTCAACACTTTCACACTTGGTGTACTTGAATATAATCAGGCACAAAAAGGATTTATATATATGAATCATTGGAATCATATTTTTTGTAAAATACTTCTTCGTGATACTATTATCAAGTTCCCATTTTCCGGTTTACTCCATTGCGCTGTTCCCAATAATCTAAAACCTCTCTTATTGCCGCATACCGACACCATGCGCTATTTTGTGAATGATATTTTTTCAAATTCTCGACATTTTTTTGTCCTTATTCAACCCTATAGTCCACAAAAATCTTCTGACTACTATATTTTACAGCGATACAATTGGGATGGAATTCTTGAACGTGAGATTTACGTGCAATGTCACGACGATAAAGTGTCGCGCATCAACATAGCGGGCTGTACAGAGGACGATATTTATATTCTTGCTAAATTCTCCCAAAAAGGACATATACTGCAAAAATTGTCTGTCAAAGAATAACACCTTCCTTCAATGAATCTTTGACGATAATAGTAAAACCGCAATTCCCCATTTCTTGTATCTAATGACAGGATACATGCCGTTTCACCGTAGTTTTGCATTTACCAATCACATTCTCGTGCATACACTATGGATACTAAACAAGACTCTATCGCTGATATTGGTGTCATTATCGGGCGATTTCAGGTACATGATTTACATACAAGTCATATAGAACTTATTGAAGGGGTTATGGCAAAACACCGTAAAGTTGTCTTATTTCTCGGTGTCAGCCCTGCTCTTGTAACCAAACGCAATCCCTTGGACTTTGTCTCACGCAAAGAAATGATTATTGCTCGTTTCCCGCAACTGACCGTCTTGGCATTGCCCGATGTGCGCTCTGACCAAGAATGGAGTTTGACTCTTGACCGCCGCATACGTGAGGTTTTGCCTGTAGGAAAAATTATGCTCTATGGGCGCAAAGAAGGCGTTTTGGAACGCTACCGAGGCGAATTTCCCATGACAGAATTAGAGCCGACAATTTATGTGAGTGGCACGGAAGTACGCAAAAATATCAGCAATGAAGTCATGACCTCACGAGATTTTCGCGCCGGCGTTATATATGCCGCCTATAATCAATATGACAAAGTATTTACGGGTGTGGATGTGGCTGTGATGAAAGGACATAATGTCTTATTGGCACGCAAACCCAATGAAACTGAATGGCGATTTATCGGAGGTTTTGCCTTACCCGAAGATACATCGTTTGAAGATACGGTGCGGCGTGAAGTACGCAGTGAAGCATGCATTGAAATTCAAAATATTCGCTACATAGGCAGCATGAGAATTGATGATTGGCGCTACAGAGAAGAATCCGATAAAATCATTTCCTTGTTTTATTGTGCCGATTATGCAGCCGGACATATAGAACCCAATGATGATATAAGCGAATTGCGATTAGTACCCATCCATGAATTCACGGCATCAATGCTTGTCGAAGAACATCGTCCCCTGTTCAATCTGCTTAACAGCACAATGATGTTTCACCAAGAAGAAATCGGATAAATAATCATGCACTTAGATATACTTGCCTTTGGCGCACATCCTGACGATATAGAACTTTCTTGCGGCGGTTCATTGGCTGCAATGATCGGCAAGGGCTATACCGTAGGAATATGTGATCTCACACGCGGTGAATTGGGTTCTCGCGGCACAGCCGAAACACGTGCCCTCGAAGCCGAAAAAGCGTCTGCCATACTTGGCATTCATGAACGCATAAATCTCGGCATACCCGATGGCGATATTAGTGTCAATAATGAATATATTCTTGAAATTGTGGCGGTATTGCGCCATTATACTCCGCGTATTATTCTTATCCCCGCACACAATGATCGTCATCTTGACCATGAATATGCCCATCAATTATTGCGTAAATCAGTATTTATGTCCGGTATGACAAAAATTGAAACAATGTATCATGGCATCACCCAAAATCCATATCGCCCGAAATATATGTTTTCTTATATGCAAAGCTATCATTTCGAGCCTGATTTTATTGTGGATATTTCCGAGCATTTTTCAACAAAAATTCAAGCTATTCAAGCATATTCAACGCAAGTATATGTGGAAGGTCAGCATGATGACAATGCACCGCAAACATTTATTTCTACCCCCGCATTTATGACAATGCTCACCGCACGGTCACAATATTTGGGTTCGCTCATCGGCGCAAGCTATGGCGAAGGATTTAAAACAATTGAGCCGCTCGGTATTTCCGGTTTTGATATTTGGATGCAATAATACTATGGGAATAAAAACAATTACCGCACCGTCGGAAGAAATACTTGCTTTACGCAATCCCGATGATATTCATCTTTCGGTGAATGAAATATTTTATTCTATTCAGGGCGAAGGTTTACGTGCAGGCACACGATGCGTTTTTGTACGCTTGCAGGGCTGTTCTTTACGCTGTGTTTGGTGCGACACGCCATATTCATTACAACATAAAGGCGGCACACCGATGTCGGGAACGGAAATAATCGAAATTTGTCGTCAATATGAATGTAATTTTATTGAATTTACTGGTGGTGAACCATTAGAACAACATGCCGTCCTGCCATTAATGTCATTATTATGCGATGAGGGATATACAGTAGCTGTGGAAACAGGCGGACATATTGATTGCCGCTATGTTGATCCGCGCATTATTAAAATTATTGATATGAAATGTCCCGATTCCAAAATGATGTCGCTCAATAATTATGATAATCTTATCATATTGCAACCGCATGATGAAATAAAATTCGTTATTGCTTCTCGTGAGGATTATGAATGGGCAAAAAAAATTACTGCCGATTATGATTTGACCCATAAAGCAGCGGCTGTGCTTTTTTCCGCAGTATTTTCAACATTAGAGTTCAAACAATTAGTCGAATGGATTTTGGAAGACCGCTTAGACGTTCGTTTCCAATTACAAGTCCATAAATTCGTATGGGATCCGAATCAACGTGGAGTATAATTTGTGAAAAATACAGGCGAAAAACAACCCTTAACGGAAAGACAACAACAAGTCTTTGATTTTATTGTTTCAACCCTTCATAATCAAGGTTTTCCGCCCACATTAAAAGAAATATGTCGTCATTTTTCTTTTGAGTCCACACGTACTGCCTATGATTGCCTAAAAATACTCGATAAAAAAGGATATATTCGTAAAGGAAACGGAAAATCACGCGGCTTGGCTATTCTCCATACCGAAACGCAATCAACATCAGTTGACATACCCGTTTCCGATACAATCACCTTTTTGTCTAATGATGGTTTGCACAAGACAAAAGCAATCTATTTTGACACAATGTTTTTTGGAAATAATGAGAATATTATTGCAGCAATTTGCTCGGATAATGGTATGAGAACTGAAGGATTCGCCGAAGGTGATATACTTTTTGTTATACCGTCGCCCCCTACTATTGGCGATATTGTCTTGGCATCCGTTGAGGATATTCTTTTGGCACGACGTTATTATTCCACAGAAAAATATAATGAATTACAGGCGACAGAAAAAGGTTTTCCCAAAATAAAATTTTTCTCCGGTGACGATGATGTACGTATTATTGGAAAAATCATCGGGGTATTTCATTCATTTTAATCTTCGTTTATTATGCAAAAAAAAATTGTTTTACTCGGCTCCGGTGAATTAGGTAAAGAATTTGTTATTGCAGCGCAGCGTATGGGGCAATATATAATTGCCGTTGATTCATATCATGGCGCACCTGCAATGCAAGTGGCTCATGAATATGAAGTTATACCGATGCTTGACGGCAACGCACTCGATGCTGTCATTGCCAAACATCAGCCCGATATTATTGTACCTGAAATTGAGGCAATACGCACAGAACGTCTTTATGACTATGAGCAACAAGGTATTCATGTAGTGCCAAGTGCAAAAGCTGCAAACTTTACCATGAATCGTCGTGCCATACGCGATATGGCAGCACAAGAACTCGGATTAAAAACCGCTGCATATACTTATGCTTCTACTTTTGAAGAATTTGAGCACAATGTTCAAAAAATCGGTATTCCTTGCGTTGTCAAACCATTAATGTCTTCATCCGGTAAAGGTCAATCGGTCATTAAATCGGTGGACGATATTCCCAAAGCATGGGCTATTGCTGCCGAAAAAGGCAGAACGGGAGATAATGATGTTATTATTGAAGAATTTATTGATTTTCACACGGAAATTACTTTATTAACAGTAACGCAAAAAAATGGCGAAACATTATTTTGTCCTCCTATAGGACATCGCCAAGAACGCGGTGATTATCAAGAAAGCTGGCAACCCGTTGCAATGAGCCAAGAACATATACTCGAAGCACAAAATATTGCACGAAAAGTGACCAATGCTTTAACCGGTGCAGGTATTTGGGGTGTTGAATTTTTTCTCTCGGATAATGGAGTTTATTTTTCCGAATTATCGCCAAGACCCCATGATACGGGCATGGTAACATTAGCGGGAACGCAGACATTTTCGGAATTTGAATTACATCTCAGAGCAATTTTAGGATTACCCATTCCTGTCTTACAAGCAGAAAGAACAGGTGCAAGTGCCGTTATTTTATCATCGGGTGAAAGTACATCGCCGCGATATGAAGGAATTGAAAATGCACTAAGTCTTGAAAATACAGATATTAGAATTTTTAATAAACCGGTGGCACGTCAGTATCGTCGCATGGGTGTAGCATTAGCGTATGGCTCTTTGGATGAGTCCACTGATGATATTCGCGCTAAAGCCAAAGCAGCGGCTGATGCAGTGCATATTATCTTGTAAAGTATTATTGTTTGATACTCCATTCCCTCACTATTCACGAAATGGTGAGGGATTTTTTTTGCTTATCCTCACTTCGCTGAACTCTCATTTGATAGGGAAAATATTTTTTCACCACATATTTGGTGTACATTGTTTTTTTTCGTAAGTTGGACTCAGTGATTGTCACCTGTTGCGTAGGAAGTCCTTTCGCCAACATTCTGTACAACCACAAAATTTTACCACTTAATACAAAAGGTGAGCTATGGATACCATACTTACTCATTATCGGCAGTTTCCTCAGCACTCTGACTCTCTCAAAGGGCTGATGTTCAATCCATGTAATTGTTCCCCCAAAATTCTATGCAAAGTATGTGGCGAAGAGTGTTGCGTTCGTGAGGTGGCTGTATATGCCATTGATAGCCAATCGCCACAGCCATGTGCACCATTCTTTGATTGGGAAAACACAAACTATGTATGGTGGGATAATACCTGCCCAACAAATTTGCCGACTCCCTGTTTTGATGCTTGTAAATTTGATATCTATAATAGTCTTGATCCAACACAATATCCTTAACCTTTTTTTTCAATGGAGATATAATGAAAACAATAGTATTTTCAATTTTAGTACTTTTACTGTTTTGCGTTTCTGAATCATATTCTTACCGTGCTCCTGATTCCTGTTTGAAAAGGATGTATTATGCTGATGGGTATGAATATGAACCTAATCCCGATTCGGTGCGCATAGATTCATGTATAGGATCAGCAACCTTTGGTTTACTCTATGCAAAAAAAACATTCTTGACAACCTTTGAACATAAACTAATGTATTATGGTAAAGATACAGTATTAAATACATATTACCATAAAACATGGCATGACATATTACCACAATTTACAGCCATCAAATCTATATTTGCTCAAATAGACTCACTCTTTGGTCCATATACGATGATCAAAATCATGCCAAGGGCATATAGTGACACCGTAGAATCTTCTTATATAGCAAGAAACTATTTCTTAGAGTTCGATAATTATGTTCCTATTGATGCCGTCGTTGCATTATTGGCGAATATGCCGGATATAGACATTTATCGCTATATGGATAGGCGTATCCCGCTTACAGCGCTGAGAGAGATAGAGGAAAGTACAAATATATATATGATTGGTACACAATCTTTTATGCTTCCTTTATCACAAACATTTGAACATATTGTTTTCTATGATTTGATTGGCAATGAAGTATATCAATGCTCGGCAGCCAATTCGATTATTGAGGAGCCGAAAGGTATTTCTAAGGGACTTTATTGGGTTCGTTTTGGTTCTACAGTTCTACCATATTATTATTCACATTAAAAAAGAACATTATGAAAACAATATATATATGTATAGTGTTATGTATAATTAGCACTATTGAATTATCCGCCTACCGTGCTCCTGATTCCTGTTTGAAGATAATATTCATGACTCATCCTTACACTGGTGATATAAGAGATTTAAATCCTAATCCCGATTCTGTTCGTGCAGATTCGTGTATATCTTCGCCAACATTTGGACACAGATATGCAAAAAAAACATTTAAAATAGAATTAAATGTGCAAATATTTAATTGGATAAGCGATAGTATTATTAATGACAAAATTTATACTACATGGCAGGATGTATTACCACAATACGATACATTGAAATCTGCTTTTAAAAAATTGGATTCTCTCTATGGTACATATACGTTCTATAGGGTGTTACCTAAAAACATTAATGACACTACAAGAGATTTTTTCAAATATCAGCCCCTATCTATTCTATTTGATAACTATGTATCTATTCCTGATGTTGTAGCTTTTTTTTATCAGTTACCAAATAGGAGATCCGCTTGGTATAATGATGCCACGATTCCCATCACAGGAATTGAAATACAGAGTCAATGTTCGTATGAGAAAACAGTGAGAATTGGTAATGTTTTTTTTAAAGTCCCCCTACTGACAAATGGTAATATTGTTAAGTTTTATAGTCTGTATGGAAGCGAGGTTTACAGTAAAATTTTCACGGAAATTGAACAAATAGATCTACCTACTGATATACCAATAGGTCTGTATTACATTCAAATCAACAATTTTACAGTAAAATATTTTCATAATCAAAAAAAATAATTATCATGAAAACAATAGTATTCTCAATTTTAGTACTTTTACTGTTTTGCGTTTCTGAATCATATTCTTACCGTGCTCCTGATTCCTGTTTGAAAAGGATGTATTATGCTGATGGGTATGAATATGAACCTAATCCCGATTCGGTGCGCATAGATTCATGTATAGGATCAGCAACCTTTGGTTTACTCTATGCAAAAAAAACATTCTTGACAACCTTTGAACATAAACTAATGTATTATGGTAAAGATACAGTATTAAATACATATTACCATAAAACATGGCATGACATATTACCACAATTTACAGCCATCAAATCTATATTTGCTCAAATAGACTCACTCTTTGGTCCATATACGATGATCAAAATCATGCCAAGGGCATATAGTGACACCGTAGAATCTTCTTATATAGCAAGAAACTATTTCTTAGAGTTCGATAATTATGTTCCTATTGATGCCGTCGTTGCATTATTGGCGAATATGCCGGATATAGACATTTATCGCTATATGGATAGGCGTATCCCGCTTACAGCGCTGAGAGAGATAGAGGAAAGTACAAATATATATATGATTGGTACACAATCTTTTATGCTTCCTTTATCACAAACATTTGAACATATTGTTTTCTATGATTTGATTGGCAATGAAGTATATCAATGCTCGGCAGCCAATTCGATTATTGAGGAGCCGAAAGGTATTTCTAAGGGACTTTATTGGGTTCGTTTCGGTTCAACAGTGCTACCATATTATTATTCACATTAAAAAAAGAAGCCGAGCAATATTGCTCGGCTTCTTTAGTAGATGCATTATACATTTTATTTTTTAATATAACGAAAATCATGATTTGGCTCTAATTGGCACACAAACTCATACATCAACTTGATAACATTTTCCACATCATCAAGATGCACTGTTTCTACTGTTGTGTGCATATATTTTAAAGCCAAAGAAATAAGAGCCGATGCTATACCTTTTCCTGAATATGCAAAAGCATCGGTATCTGTGCCTGTTACTCCCGAAGCCGCAGTCCATTGCACGGGAATTTCATTTTTTTCTGCTGTGTCGGCAAGCATACGCAAAACATTATTTTGCACAGCCGGCGCTACTGTCAATACAGGACCTTTGCCGCAAGCACGTTCGCCTTGTGCGGTTTTATCATACATGGGAGCAGTGGTATCATGAGTTACATCGGTAATAATTGCCACATCCGGCTGAATGCGACTTGCAACCATCGCCGCTCCGCGTAAGCCGACTTCTTCTTGCACTGCATTGACAATATAAAGTCCAAATCCGAGCTGTTTACCATTTTCTTTGAGCAAGCGAGCCACTTCAGCGATCATAAAACCACCGATACGATTATCAATAGCACGACCGACAAGCCATTTTTCTTGCAATATCATACTATCAGCTTCAAAAATGACAATATCGCCGACACGTATGCCGAGTTTTTGTACTTCCTCACGTGAAGAGCATCCGCAATCAAGAAAGATATTTTTCAAAGTCGGAGCTTCATCTTTTGCTTTATCGCGCACATGAATTGCGGGCCATCCGAATACTGCTTTCACGGTGGTGCCTGCACTTGTATAAATATTGGCACGCATTGAAGGGGCAATCATCGTATCGGAACCGCCATTGCGTTTGAGATAGATATAACCATTATCGCTGATATAACTGACATACCATGCAATTTCATCGGCATGAGCTTCGATAACTACTTTGTAGGGCGCATCCGGATTAATAATGCCGATTGCCGAGCCATACACATCAGTTTCCCATGTGTCAATATAAGGCGCAAGATAATCGAGCCACAGTTTCTGTCCGCTTGATTCAAAGCCCGTAGGTGATGGATTGTTAAGATAATTGGTGAGAAATTGGAGACTTTCTGGACGCATAAAGTATAATGATAAATGAAAAAATAAATTTCTTGAAAATATGTATCACATCAATGATATGCCACATTACCATGAAATAGTCATGTATTGTGAATCGAGCCGAAGTGACGGATACTCATTCAAAGTATTGAACATGAAAATGTATATTTTTGATACGACAACATTTATTAACAATTGTTTTCAAATTTCACAACACTTTACAATAGAATACTTTACATTATTGATTATCAAAAAGTGATATGATGGATTTGCTTGTATGCCAAACAGTGGCGTGATGGTTCGGCGAACTCATTACGTAGCCCATATCCAAAAAATTTTCCGAAATTGTCATAGAATTTGCATACAACGATAGATGGAATGAAGAAAAGAACAAGCACTTTAGTTATGGGAATCCTTGCCGCAATGGCGGTAATATGCCTTATTTTCGGCGTATGGATAACTTCCTATCTGCAATCAAATTTGCCTATGCAATCAACAAAAGAAATTGTTATCCCTACACCACCCACTGTCGAGGCAACGATGCTTTCTTTGGATGGATCCGTCAAATCGCCGACCATATTTTCTTGGTGTATCAAAGTGTATGCAACACTGACCGATGCCACAATATATCCGGGAGAATATCGCATTGCGCCCACGACAACACACCTTCAACTTTTGCGATCGCTCTTTTCTAAAAAGCAAAGCGTCACGGTGAATATCAGCTTTCCCGAGGGCATTACGCTAAGACAATTTGCGTCCATAGCACAGGCAAAAGCAGATATTGATTCTGTGGAATTTATGGCATATTGTCAGTCCGATACTGTCTTACGTCGCTATGGTGTTGAGCATATTGAGGGCTATATCATGCCCGATACCTATAATGTATTTTGGAAGCATAATCCCCAAGAACTTGTGGAGCGTCTGCTTACGGCACAGAACAAAATATGGTCGAACTATGAAGCCGAAGCTCGTCGTCAAGGTCGTTCACGTCATGAAATTCTTACATTGGCTTCTATTATTGAGGCAGAAGCTGTGGTAGCAAAGGAAAGAAAACGTATTGCAGGAGTCTATATGAACCGCTTGCAACGCAATATGAAACTTGATGCAGACCCCACAGTGCAATATGCCGTAGGCGGGAAAAAACGCCTGCTTTATGCCGATTTACAATCGGATAATCCATACAATACATATAAATTTAAAGGATTGCCGCCGGGTCCCATTAATTCGCCTTCGGCTGCATCCATCGAAGCTGCTTTATTTCCCGAAAAACACTCCTTTCTGTATTTTGTAGCAAAAGGAAATGGCAGTGGTGAACACAATTTTTCCACAAATTATGCACAACATACACACTATGTTGCCCAATACAGAAAAAATCGCAACAAATAAAAAAGCGAATATCCGAATAAAGGGATTTTGGAGTTATGTGTAATCCACTCCTTATCAATCAAAAAAAATCAATCGTGAAGATCTTTATAATTGCTGTAATACTTGGTATATTTTTTCACTCACTATATTACCAAATCGGCAATTCCAGATAATGATATATCATAATTAGTATCCACACAGCCGGAGCAACAAATAATGCGCTGTCAAATCGGTCTAAAATACCGCCATGCCCGGGTAAAATGCCGGAGCTGTCTTTTATTTGTGCATCACGTTTTATGAGCGATTCAAATAAATCACCTATTTGTCCTATTGTCCCGATAATTGCACTGGTGAGTACAATAAATATTGGTGATAATGCCGGTGTCAAAAGCCATTGCGATAAACCATAGACACCTGCAATACAAAAAATAAAACCCCCGATGGCGCCTTCCCATGTTTTTTTAGGACTGACACGTTCTAAAAGTTTATGTTTTCCTAAAAATTTACCGGAAAAATATGCGGCAGAATCGCAAAGCCATATTCCGGCGAATAAAATCACGGTAAAAAGTCGTCCGCCTGTATGATAATGCTCAAGGAAATAGTGTTGCATCAAATGGAAAAAACCAATCATAAAGGGTATATACACAAAGCCGCCGATAGTAGTCATCACATTTGCAAGTGCGGTGCTTCGCTGCCGAAAGACTTCTGCCATACATGTCAATAAGACCATTGTCCCAATGATAAATTCAGCCGAAAATGGCACAAGCCCTACGGTGCTGACGGAGGCAAGATAGATAGCACCCGCAATGATTCCCATCCATTCCATCGGCTGATATCCTTTGTGGCGGGCTGCCTTGTAAAATTCCCATTGAGCTAATGCCGCAATAGTAACGGTAAAAAAGAGAAAAGAATAACCGCCACGCAGCATAATCCACACAAGGAATGGAATGCCGACAAGACCAACGATAATACGCACCATCATGTTACTCATAGTGTATCAATATATTTCGTGAAAAAAATGAATGAGGACTCTCATGCAAAACACCGTTTTATGAACAGTTTGAGCAATGTGTACCTCTTTGGAATGTAGAATATACGAGAATTTTTCTAAATGAATAAAAAAAAGCCGATAATGAAGTTTGCTTCTTGAAGTTTGGCAGTTTCGTCGTATTTTTCCTTCATATTTTTATTCAAGACAATATTTATGAGCAATTCAGATACTCAATTTGGTCTTATTCTCTGCGGTAATTCCCCCGCAGCATTGGAATGCAGGGCGCGAATGATTTCGCATGGAATAACAGTCCATGTTTATGGCAATACGACAGTAAATACCTCCGAAGAAAACAGCACTCAAATCTCTATTTTTCAAAACAGTAAAGATATTGAAGGACTTGCTGACGCATGGCTCATTATGGACTTTACTCCTGTGACAAAAGCGACAGATATTCCTGCTTTTGTTCGTGAAATGATGCCCCAAGGTAATGTCGTCTATTGTGCGGCGGCGGCTTCATGCACCGCCACGGCATTATCGCAATGGTTGGGAAATTCCGCCACATCTATATTCAGTGGGATGTCGGGTTTTACGAACAATGCAAGCATAGAATACAGCGTTTCATTGGATGCTTCGCCGGAAGTTTCAGCGCAAGTGTCGGCACTATGGCACAGTTTGGGCTATGGCGTGAACCTTGTCGAGGACAGAGTGGGGTTGATTGCACCTCGTATTCTTGCCACGCTTATCAATGAAGCTGCCTTTGCTGTGATGGAAGGTGTGGCATCGGCGGCAGATATTGATAAAGCCATGACATTGGGAGTAAATTATCCCAAGGGTTTACTGTCATGGGCGGATGACATCGGTTTGGACTATATTCTCGCATTACTTGACGGTTTATATGACGAATATCATCAAGAAAGATACCGTGCGGCAGTTATATTGCGTCAATATGTGCGAGCCGGCTATGTGGGCAAAGTCGCAGGTCGCGGATTCTATACTTATTAATGGCGTGTATGGCACTACAACTTTCCATTTTTTGTGATTTCGATGGCACGATAACCACAGTAGATACGGGTGATGAATTTTTTGCGGAGTTTTCCACCGTATTTGATGATTCGATGGCGCGATTAATGAGTGGCAAAAGTTCCGTACGCGACTATTATCATGATGTGGTACGAGGATTGCGACCGATTTCATCCGAAATGGTACAGGATTTTGCGCTACGCTATCCGATTGATGCATATTTTGCCGATTTTGTCAAATACTGCCATGAATTATCATTTCCTTTAACCATTGTCAGCGATGGTTTTAGAGAATATATCGAACCGATATTGGCAGCCAATGATATGTCGGAAGTGCAATATTATTCCAATGCAATGCAAGAAGTGAATGGGCAATTATCGCCCTTATTTCCCAATGCAACGGAATCATGTTCATGTTTTTGTGCTTCATGTAAAAGAAATATTGTGCTCAACAACACGCCACCGGACACGCTCATCGTCTATATAGGCGACGGATATTCCGATATGTGTGCAGCGTCTCATGCCGATATTATTTTCGCCAAAGGTGCATTAGCATCTTACTGTGCAACGGAACGGATACCACATTATCCATTTCGTACATTTTTTGATATTATTCGGCTTATGAAAAATGGATTGGAGCAAAAAAAATTCAGACCAAGGCATCAGGCAGTATTATTGCGCAAAAAAGCGTATGAAATAGAATAAAAAAGTCAGATTATGGTACAACCACTCTATAATGGAAAATCATATACCATAGGATGGAAGCATATACCCGCTTTGGTCTTGCTTGCATTGGGCAGCCATACCGCTCTTGCTCAACCTTCCAATGATTATGAAACCCTTATCCGAGAAATGACAATTAACGGTATAGTGGAAAATCCGGCTTCTACACCGATAATGGGGCGACGCGATACCATTGCTTTGCAATATGCTTGCAAAACCACAGACGATAAACGTATGCCTTTTTTATTTTCCGTCACATTAACTGCTGAAAAATCAGGATTGCGACGTACAGAAACCATCAATGCTTCATCTGTAAAATACACGGGTTTGCCTGAAGACACATATCTATTTACCGTATTTTCTTATGCACCCGGGCAATGGAAAACCGAACCCAAAATCATACGATTTACGGTCAATACCGCAAATGCGCCAAAAAGAGTTCGTCCCGTACCACAACCCGAAAATGAAGAGAATGATAGCACATTGCAAAAACAAAAAGATTCGCTCTCCAAGGCAATGCCCTCAGATTCATCATTGCCGTGGGTGCCGATAGCAACCACTGCCGGTGTATTGGCTTTAGCCGGTGGAGTTTATTATGCAATAAGGAAAAACAAACCTAAATCGGTTCCATTACCAATTCAAACACATGACAATATTTCAGCAAATTCTTCAAAGGACATTATGAATAGCACTGAAGAAAAAAATCAGCAACTCATGACCGAAAATGCACAATTACGTGCCGAATTAGCTGCCTTGCGGGGTCAAATTGATGCCATGCAAGTACGTGGCGATGAGTTATATAAGCGTAACAAAGAACTTGAAGACTCCATTGATAAAATCTCTAAAAATAAAAATGAATTGGAAGAATTACAAAAACAGAAAGATGAGCTTTTTGCTATGGTAATTCATGACATGAAAAATCCTGCGGGATTAATTAAAGGATTGGTGGAACTATTGCGCTCTTATGATTTATCGGCATCGGAACAAGGAGAAGTACTCGATGATTTGGTCGAAACATCGCGTAAAATTGTCGCGCTCTCGCAAGAAGTCTGTAAAGTTATGGCTTTAGAATCGGGACACATGAATTTGAATTATGAAACAACATCCGTGGAGAATATTATCCAATTAGTAGCACGCCGCAATGAATCAGCAGCAAAATTAAAATCTATGGGTATTATGTTGGAAATTCCTTCCGATTTACCGGAAGTTCACCTTGATGTAAATAAAATTGAAGATGTGGTGGATAATTTAGTCAATAATGCCATTAAATATTCACATAATGGCGGTAAAATACGCATAAGAGCATATAAACAAGACAAAGAAATGGTTGTGGAAGTCAGCGATAATGGCTTGGGATTATCGGAAGAAGATATAAAAAATGCTTTCCAAAGAGGTGCTAAATTAAGTGCCCGCCCCACAGCCGGCGAATTAAGTTCCGGCTTAGGATTATGGTTAGTCAAACGTATTGTCGAAGAACATAAAGGCAGAGTATGGGTGCGCAGTTCTTTGGGACGCGGTTCCACATTTGCATTCCAATTACCGATAGAACCTCCAAGATAAAAAATGGTATGACACTTGTCTTGATACAAATCAAAAAAAGAATTACAATGTAAGAATAACACCATAACTCATAGTCATATTTGTGTGTATGGTAGTTTTGAAAAAATACATAACGCATTGTGGCGACAAGGAAGATATATGGCAAAATCTCTATGCTGATGAATATATATGAAATACTTAAACAACTCATCTTTTGTTTTATTTATATTCAGTATATTATTCAATCTCTGTTTTTACGGTTTTTACTTAGTTTATACTATGTATGTTCTGTCATATTTTCAAACTTCCTCCTATACGATGTTTTACTTTGCTCCAGACGGGAAACTACCCACTACTTTTGAACTGCTAACTATTGGTTTTAAGAGTATCTCTGTTTGGATACAGTCTTTAGCCATAGGGGTATTGTTAGTTTGTTTGACTTGTTATTGTAAAAAATTTATTCAATCAAAGAATGGGTTATCACAAGTACTATATACTACTTTTATTGAGACTATTCTATTCACATTATTGTTTGCAATTTCGGAATTTATTCAGTATAAAATCTTTCTGAATGATAATGTAACCTTTACTATGGAAATACTCCTTAGCCAGATACACCTTGTAATGATTTTATATTGTGTAACACTCTTTCCAATTACCGTAGTCCTAAAATATCTCAGCGTACAAGGTCAATAAAATTCCTGATCAACTTATCAGTACTACTTGGAAAAAACAAATGATATCGATAGACAAACTTGAAGATATGAGTTTATATGTAAACAATCATTTATAGTGTTTGTTAAACTGTATTAGGAAGTTGATTTATAAGTGTAAGTTGTTATTTATAAGCATACAAGGATTTAGGTTAAAATCTTTTGTTTAGATGAGTCCGACTACAAAATAATCGTTCTGTATTACAAGTATTGTCATTTAGTATTATTTATCAAGTATGAAAGCAAGTATGACATTTCTTATTGGATTTATAGCTTCACTAACAATAGCGTTTATGATGGCCAGCTACCTTACAAACCGGAGCATGAACACGGTGGGCATGTATTTTGTTGTTTCTCTTATTCCGATATTAATTATATTGGCTATGAATAGTATATATTTATTTTTCTTAAACTTACTTAAAAACAAGTCAATGCGATCATTGTTAAGTTTCATTCCCGTTGCCATACTTGTTATCTTAAGTATCCAAGGTAGCTTACATGTATCATTTATTGAGGGTGATTTAGTTTTTGTAACGACAGTCTGTGCTATCTCAATTTCTATTTCAAATCTCATTTGGAATTTGGCTACATACTATCCAAAATCTAACAAATAGTTACCCTGCTTCCGGTTCTTACACCGTTGACCCAACAACAAATTTCCCTTTATTACACCGCCACACCGACAAATATACTGCGCTTATATTTCTATTGATCACGCTTTCTTTGATGATGAAGCTCGGCAGCACGGCGCGAAAGTCCACGATTATTTGCCTCATACCATCTTTTCATCAACTGCACTGAATAGTTGCCGATGCCGTTTTGGTGGCAGGCGTAGCGGCCATACCATCTTTTCATCAACTGCACTGAATCCACCCCCACCCCGTTCATTTCGACAATCTCATCAACCGCATTTCATCAACTGAAGTTCAAGTACCGACGGATAGTTCTTGTAAGAGAATAATGAATGCAAAGAGATGGAAATATGAGAAGCCGGAGATGAAAATTTGTCTATCCGCACAATAACTCATACATTCGCAGTATATATTCACTTTATATCTCTAAAAACTATGATTATTCCACAGGAACTTGATTATTTACTTGATGCAGTTCAAAGCGGTTTACGCTCTGTTCAGCGCGGTTTCGACCAATATCAGCAAGGGTATTTTACCGAACGTTCGGGTGAATTTTTTTGCCTTGAACTCAATGGAGAAGCCGGCGAACTTGCCAATTTAGAAAAAAAACGTTGGAAAGGCAAGCCGATAAGTGATGAAGAACTTGCCGATGAGGCAGCCGATGTATTTATCACTTTATTTAATTATGCCAATGCCCGCCATATTAACTTGTCGGAAGCAGTTCATAAAAAATTGATTACTATCGAACATCGAAGACAGGAATTAGAGCAACGGGACGAAAAATATTGATTATTTGCGGTGTTTTTCTATCCAGCACCGCCCAAAATCCACTAATTCTTTGGCGGGCATAAGTGTGCAATAGGCATTTTCTATTTTGCCATACCGTACATTCACCGATTGCAGACAATATTCGCGTGTGATGATGTCAAAATCATCATTATCATAGTCAATTTCATTAAATTCAACCCATATTCTTTTTTTTCCTTTGAATATAGGCGCTCCTTGAGATAATTGTTTTTTTGTTGTATAATCGGCACGAATTTCTGCTAAATGCAAAAGTGTATTACTTTCATAAGGCGCACCGAGAAATACTACATATCCATGAATATCAAGAAGTCGCGCTAAGGGTGAATGTTCGCCCATGCCATAATCCATGCTGTGCTTATCAAGTAAAAAAGAAGTATGTTTTCCCCACGCTGCAAAAGAAGTCATAGGGTGAGTGCTTCTTTGCACTTTAGGCATTTTTACAAATTGCGCGGGAATTATGCCAATGCCTTCCACAGGAGAATATAAAGGAGAAAATGCCGGCATGGTTTCGCGGATAATATCCCATACCTCAGATGCAACAGGCGGATTTTGCCAATATGAGGGTTCGCTGAATGTTGATGAATGTGACGGCATCATAATAGTACCATTATTACCCACTGTGCGGCAAAGTGCTTCTATGACGGCAGTTGCACCACCGCATACATAACAACCAAAAGAAGAAAGAGAACTATGCACCAAAAGCGACATACCTTTTTTTACGCCCAATGATTGTAATCCATGTATAAGCGTATCAATGGTAATTATCTGTGCCATATATATTGCAATAATAGATTATTTTTGGGGTTTGTAATGAGTGTTTTCTCTTGGCGATAATTGTTCGATAAGATATATCTGCAATGCCGCAGCAAGAAATACATGGTGTTCAAAACCAATGGTCATAATACTTGTCATTGATGGAAATTGATTGGAGGGTTTATAGTGCTGTTGAGGAATACCATCCACCATTTTCCAAAACTTACTCACTTTGGACGCTAAACCGGAATTTTTGCCGATACCAATACCGATATACATAAGCGTATCTTGCTCAAACAAAGCATAGCAACCGCCGGCTTTATCTTTATTTGGTAATTCGCCGTAAAAATACCATTGCTCTGACCATTGGCTGTATTCGGCATTGTGAGTATTAATAAATTGTGAAAAGAATTGTTCCGTGTAGAAACGCAATTCTTTTTCCCCGACGTTTGCAGTATTACCTTCCATTATTGTCTTATTTATCCAACCATACATTTTTCAAGACTACACGCGCCATTGCATCCAAGGGATAATCACGTACATAAGGTTGCAAAAGCCGATAGTGCATTTCATAGAATAATACAATCGAAGGTGATTCTTTTATGGCAATATTTTCTGCTTTTTTATATAAAGCCATTCTTTGTATCGGGTCATTAGTGCCAACGGCTTGGCCTAAAATCTCGGTCATTTCTTTATTCACATACCGTGTTTCATTGGGATAACTTACTTGATGCAATTCAGCGGGCACAAGCGCGCCGTCCCATAAATTGAGATAATTTTCCGGATCGGGATAATCGCCATACCAACGTGTGCCCCAACAATCAAGTTGACCATGCTCTGCACGTTGCAATAATTCAGCAAATTGCAATACTTGAATATTGATGGAAATATTAAGATGTTCTTTAATCATTTGCTGTACGGCTTCGGCAACTTGCACTAATCTGGGTTCCTGATAAACAGAAAGTGTGATACTTGGTATATCGGCACCATTGGTAAACCCTGCTTTTTTAAGATATTCCCTTGCTTTTGTCGGATTAAACGCTATTCCTTCAATATCTTTGATGTCATAGCCCGGCATAACCGGCGGATTGATGCCATGATGTGCGGGCTGATAAGGAGCATTACGTAAGACATATTTTACGATTTTTTCGCGATCTATGGCATAGGATAAAGCTCTGCGAATATCGGGATTATTAAATGGTGGTTTTGCACATAATAAATTAATAAACCATGTGAGCAATGCAGGTTTTTGCTGAACATTATATGCAGTATATGGCGGTATTACTTCTTTTTTTTCATTAAACACAGTCGGGAAAAATTCTGTCGGAATGGTAAAACTTTCTTCCAATCCTCCTTTCATAAATTCATTATGCTGAACTTTATCATCTTTAATAAATGTTACCGTAATATTATCTAAAAACGGCAATCTATTTCCTTGAGCATCTTTTTGCCAATATTGCGGATTACGACGCAATGTCAGATGTTGATCATCTTTCCATTCGGTAAACACAAAAGGACCGCTGCCGACGGGATTTCTGAAAAAATTGTCTTTATAATATTCCACAGCTTCATGCGGCACAACACAACCGAAGCCATTGACAAGGGTTAATAAAAATGGATGATACGCACGCAATAATTCTATGGTAAGTGTTGTATCATTGGGGGCTTGTATGCCGGAAATATTGGTGATTTTATTTGATTTTTCTAATCGTGCAGCATAATATTCATCAGCACCTTTTACTTTTCCCTTAAATGCCCAAAATGCAACAGTTTTACTTTGTGGGTCACATGCTCTTGTTAATGAATAGACAATATCCGAAGCAATAAGTTTGCGCCCTTTACCATTGGAAAAGCAAGGATTATCATGAAAATATACATCATTGCGCAGAAAAAATGTATAGAGTTTACCATCATCGGATATTTCCCATCTGTGAGCCAATTCGGGGACTGTGTTTAAATTAGAATCAAAAGTAATGAGACGGTCATAGATCTGTTGAGCAATGTCATCGGCAAGTTTACTATTGATAATGACAGGATCGAGTCCATTGGGATTACCGCGCACCATATTAATGCGATAGCTACCGCCATATTTTTTATTGCCTTTTGCTTGGCGTATTGCTGTTTCTTTTTGTGAATCAGAGCATGAGAAAGAAAAAAGCATAAGCGAAGCAAGTACTGTCAGATTCAAGAGAAATAAGAGTTTGTTTTTTTTCATATATGTATATGTGAAAATGTCAAGAATGGTGAAAAGTCTATAGTTCTTTTATTGTATTGTGATAATGGCAAATACATCAAAAAGAATTTATGCTTATTTGTAGTGAACCAAATTATATATTTATATAGCCGGAGGAACAGGCAAAGGAGCCGATCGTAAAGCACTTTGTTCAGCCAACGGAAATGCGCTGATAAGTTTAGAGCGGATTACGCTTGGCGTTTCGCCCAATTGCAGCGAGCTTACGCCAATAATCATAATATTCATCATTTGCAATTCGGCAGTATGGACAGCGCGTAATTTATCGGCAATGGGTAAAAAGACGATATTTGCCATAAAAATACCCCACATAGTAGCAATAAATGCCGTAGCAATATGGTGTATAAGGTCTGTCGGGTCGCCACCCGCTGCCGCAAGCGTGGAAATAAGTCCCATGACTGTACCAATAATTCCCATTGTCGGAGAATATCCACCCATTTTAGTAAATAATCCTATATTGGCATTATGTCTTTCTGTAATAAATTCAATATCAGTGTCTGCAATGGCTGCCATTGTTTCGGGGTCAGCTCCATCAATGGAAATTTCGATGAGTTTCCGTAAAAAAGGATAATGAATATCATCAAGCCGACGTTCAAGCCCTAAAATGCCATCGCGACGGGCAATGGTAGCAAACAACAGAATTTGATCAATAATATGTTTTTTGTCAATTTTAGGAGGGAAAAAAGCAATGCGCAATAAAGTTGGAATGCGAAGTATATGCTGCAATGAACTGCCCGCCATTGCTGCTGCCAGAGTACCACCAAAGACAATAACCATTGCCGGAATAACAAGCAATGCTGCGGGTTTGCCACCTTCAAGAATGAATGACCCGAAAATGGCGGCACTGCCCAAAAAGATTGCGAAAAGTGTACTTCCTTTCATAAGCCCCATCAATGTAGTGGAATAATAATGACATTTTTATTGTTATAGTAACGATTGCAATAAGCAATTGCTCTAATCATCGGCATTTCTATTTTTTACTGTACCGCAAACTTCAATCCCTTGCGAATCAATTGTTCTGCTGTTGCATTCGGATTGTCGGCAGCTGCTAGCTTTATGGCTTTTTCTGCCACTTGACGCGTATAGCCAAGAGCAATAAGTGCCGAAAGTGCTTCCTGCCGCACCATAGTATTACCTGTCTCCGGTACGGAGGACGAAGCAGCACCAATGATAGCAAGTTTGCCTATTTGATCACGCAACTCAACCAAGATTCGCTCTGCTGTCTTTTTTCCTATGCCCGGTAGTTTTTGTAATGCCAGCAGATTACCGCCAATGATATAATCACGCAATTCGGCTAATGATAAAGCGGATAAAATCCCCAAAGCCGTTTTGGGACCTATGCCCGGTATGGATGTCAGCAACACAAATGCCTTGCGTTCTGCCGATGTGGCAAAGCCATAGAGCGTCAGAGCGTCTTCACGGGGAATAAGCAGAGTTAATAAAGTTACCGCTGTGCCATCTGACGGTAATTGCTCGTATGTTGCTACCGAAATAAAAACATGATAGCCCACTCCCCCGCAATCAATAATAACTTCCGTGGTGGATTTTTCTGCAATAGTGCCGCGTAATTGTGCAATCATACTAAACCGAATAAAAAACGAACGACATTGTTATGTGTGTAATGATGTCGAGCGAGGTTTGAGAAAAAAGATATAAAAGAATGCAGCATCGGGTATGGAAACCAAGACCAAAGACAAAGTATCGGCAGTGAACCATTCGGTAAAGCCTTTTTCGGGTGTAATCCAGCGTGCAATCGGTCCGGTTAATGCCCATAAAATGGTAAAACATAAACCGAATAGTATGACAGCAATTATGCCTTCTTTCACCGATGCTTCTTGCCAACGTTTGGTAAACCCGTACAAAGCACCGACAATATGACAATGAAATATGAGAAGTTCAATCATTTTTTTGTTAATTTGGCTGTGAAATTATGTGCAATTTGCTGCTCTGACCTTGAGTATAAAGAGAATATCTTCTCATCAACACTCTTGGCATGAAGGATAAAGATGCCTTGTCATCAAAGGTGTCATTTCCTCCAAATGACCGAAAACAAGCAAAATGCAACTGCTTACACAATGGAAAAACTACTATGTTCTCATGAAATAACGTGGCAAAACTATGGAAAACGCATCAAACTTCCGATTAGTCATCGTAACAACCAACTCTTATGACAATGCGCAACAAATAGCTCGTATTCTGCTTTCAGAGCGTTTGGCAGCATGTTGCAACCTTTTGCTTGGCGCATATTCGATGTACACATGGAATGATCGTATTGAAGAATCTTTAGAGGTCATGATCTTTATCAAAACAACTGTGGACAATATTGAAATGCTCGAAAGAAGGGTATGTGAACTACATCCTTATGATGTGCCGGAAGTTATTGCCGTGCCAATTGAGAGTGGTTCTGAACTATACTTGCGGTGGATTGCCTCCACAGTCTCTCCCTTTGATAAACAAGAAGATACGCAATAAAAAATGCCTTGCTGTTTGGGCAGCAAGGCATCACTTTCGCTGATGTTCAGTCGGCGTGACTGGATTCGAACCAGCGCCCTCTACTACCCCAAAGTAGTGCGCTACCGGGCTGCGCTACACGCCGAAAGACTCGCAAAATTACAGGTTTCTGACCGAACGGCAATTGTTTACGTCACTTCCCATTGTCCTTTTTCCTTTACCCTACAAATCAATGAGTGCTGTATTTGGTATCAGATATTGTTGCTGTTTCATATAATTTTCGATACTTGTGATTCCGAATTCTTCTCATAAAAATCTTTCTGCATTCATAATTTTATGATAACTTTATGGTGCATATTACCTGTTCTGTGCAGATGTTTTCTCCGTGAACAGTTATTTTTGCTATTGTGAAGAGTGACTATATGCGTTTTGTGCAAAACAGCGAGTGCATTGTCTATGAACAATGTTGCACAATTGCACATCCGGCATATAAATGTAACTCTCGAGAATTATAATCATCTTTTGTTCATAATAAGACAGTACTTATACATCTATTCTTTAGGAGAATGTCCTTCATGAAAAAACTATTTGGAATGATTGCTTTATGCGCACTTGTCGTCATGGGTTGTCAGAAAAAAGCAGAACCGGTTATGCCCGGAGCAATGAAAACTTATACAGATGGATCGCGCAGTTTTTCCATTCAATATCCCGAAAATTGGAAAGCACGAACACAAACGGGTGACAGAATTACCGTTTACTCATCTTCGAATGATATGGACCGTTTCAGCGCATTATTCAACGGTAAAGCCGAAATTCCCGGCATTGGCGGTGCAAGGGTCACATTGTTGGCATTGACACATAAAGGGCAAACCCTTGATGAATTGGTCAGCGATGCACGAATTTTTGATCCCGTTGTCTATCAAAAAGATCAGAAATTGATGATTGACGGCAAAGAAGCTGTGAAACTTAGTTTCTCCTTTCCCCTTGAAGACGGTAATTTCAATGGAGAAACCTATATTTCTCTCACAGACAGCACCACAGCAACTATGCTTGAGTTTTTGACATTTTCAGATTTGATGAGTGTATATCGTCCGACTTTTGACCAAATGTTGAAATCGGTGAAAATAGCCCAACCGGCAAAAGTAATCGAAAGAAAAGTTGATACAGTCGTTCGAGATTCAACGGCTCATCGTCCATCTGCCACAACAAAATCATTTGTCGGCAATGGTTATTCTTTGAGCATTCCTGACAATTTTAAATCCCAAAATGCTAAAGTTGCCAACACACTCGATTCTAAAAAAATATTAAATGGTCCTGTGGACTGCTTTATTCAAGTAGATGTGTTCGATGCATCAAAACAAAATAATCTTGAAAAAATCGTAGAACAAAATAAAGCTGCTTACAAAGGTGCTTCAGCATCGGCGACCACACTTGGCGGCAGCAAAGCGTATGTCATGAGCTATGCACCGAGTGCAAATATCCAAGGACGTGTGTATTTTGCCGTGAAAGGAAATAAAATGTTCCGTATTACGACAAGCTGGTATGCACCGGAAAAAGAATATTATATGCCGGCATTCGATAAAGCTGTACAATCTCTTAAATTTGACTAAGATATTATCGCTATCATTATTCAAAAAAAAGCGTCCTAAAAAAGGGACGCTTTTTTTTTGACTTACCATTATGATCTTGCACTGTTTTCCAAACACACTCAAAACATTTCAATAAAACAACTTATTACAAAAAAGAACAGATCAGCATTTTTATCTTTGTAGGATAAGTATATTTTTCACATATAATGTATCCGATAGACATACGAAACAATAATCTATATCAACATTATTGATTATGGGTATAGTAATTTATTATCCCATCCAACTTATGGATTCTGAATTTACGATAGTTCTTTGTCCTCCATAATATCCAAATACCCGCACACGTTTTATTGTGTACGGGTATGATTGGAGGTGGTGAATATGTGGTGATGAGTTACAAGAGATACTTATTTTTTACGTAAACCTAAGAAAAACGAACCTTTTTCTTCAGTCTCAGTTTCTATTTCACTATACATAAAGAGACCTTTATCAGTCACCGTAAATTCTGCACCTTCGCTATTATCGTCAAAATATATTTTATTACCTATAATTTGCCAAGTGCCGGAAGGTTGTACCTCTTCAAAAAATGATTCTTCGCCTTCTGCCGGAAAAGGAATACGCTCCGTAGGTTCGCCGGGAACAGTAAAATCCATATAACCGCGTATATCAAATTGAAGATTATTTGTGGTATAAGTCCCCGATTGAGGAGTTGCTCCTTGAATAATAAGAGTGCCTGACCCCGTGTTTTTTGTATAAGTCATTGCAATACTAACCCCTTGTACCGGTGGAATACTAAACTTCATCGCCGGTGTGTTTGGGGTATAGGTTCCGCGTGGATCTCCGGCTGTAATTGTTGTCGGAAACTGTGATTCCGTAATATTAGCACCGATTGTTGTTGCAGGTGCTGTAGTGGTGTCATCTTTGCACGAGGTAAAACCAAGCGAAAGAACTGCGGCTGTGATGATAAACATCAAATACTTTTTCATAAAAAAACCTTTGAAAAATGTGAGTAAATGAAAAAAAATAAGTATGTGAAAGGAAGATTTCCTTTATTACAGTGGGAATAACAGAGAAACAGGACAAAAAGTTTAGACAAATTTTTCACATTTTTCGGTGTCGGTCGTACATAAAAAAAGCAGAAGAACAATGTTCCTCTGCTTTAATATCAAAAATCGTTATGGGATTATTTTTTTCGCAATGCTACTACTCCAGAACCTGTCATTCCTGATTCAGTATAGGAATTTACGAAAAATAATCCTTTGGAATTTACGGTATATCCTGAACCTTCTGTCTCATCATCGAAGAATAGCTGCCCGTTTTCTACACGCCATGTACCGGTAGGTTTCGGCGCATCAAAGCCTATATCCGGTGTGCCTGCTCCCGGGAAAGGGATTTCTTGATCAGGAATTCCGGGAAAACTGATTTTCATTTTTCCTTCAACTTCCATCTTAAAGTCTGTGCTTGTATAAGTTCCTGAAGTTGCTGAAGACCCTTCGAAGGTAATTGTACCACTGCCTGTATTTTTTGTGTAGGAAATAGTCATACTTCCTACAGGCATAGTCGGTAATTTCATACTAAGCATTGGAGTGTTAGGTGTATAAGTGCCACGAGGGTCACCGCCGGTTGCCGTTGTCGGAAACTCCGACTCAGTAATATTAGAATTGTTGTTTGTTGACGGTGATGATGAATCATCTGAACAAGCAGCAAATGTGAAGGCAATCAATGCCATACTTAAAAACACCAATAGATGCTTTCTCATACATAAACCTTTGAAATAATGTAAATAAAAATTATATGTGAAGAACCACAATAATTGTGGTACATTCACTCCAACAAAAATAGTGAAAATTTTGTTTTCAGTCTCAAAATTGGAGTGTTTGTGTATTATATGATTATGTGTTGAAGTTCATACTCCTTATGTCCGAGTGCAAGAAAAAATAGTCAAAAGAATACTGCCGAAGATTCTTCGACAGGATTAGGAATGCCAATGAGTGTTTTTAATTATCGTTTAATGATAAACTTTTGTGTACCATAGCGTGCTGTGAGCATATACATACCGGTTGAAAGGTCTGATACATCAAGAGTTGCTGCATTGCCTTGTGCAACGGTACGTCCTGTCATATCTGTAATGGTAATTTCGGATGGTGCATTACCGGGTAATGATACTTGTATTTTATCCGTTGCCGGATTAGGATAGATAGCGAGTGAAGACTCCGATACAGGATTGTCATTAACAGAAGTTACACGACGGCGCGATAAAATTTCATCAGTCATTTTTTCTTCGGCTTTTGATAGGTATATCTGCGTTGGCATATGATCTATTAGACTTGATTTGCTGTATGAACCTGTATTCGTACGATGGATGAATATGAGGGTTACTTTCTATTCACAAACGATAATCATATCGGTGACCACAACCTTAATAAAGAGAGATTGCTCAATGTATCTACGACAATTCTGCTTTCAACGATGTGTCGTTTTTTGCCTGAATAATAGAGTCGCGTTTTTTTTAGGACATTAGACAAAACTCTCTCTTCACCACCAACAATGACAAACCGATGGTACACATCATTGAATAAGACCTTAGTACCCAGCAGATAAAGCAAACTGATTTTGATATGGATAGTCTCTAAGTTTCGTATAACTTTACTATATTGTGGTTCGCAAAGTTCGTAATGAAAAACTACATAAAAGTCAACGCAATATTCACGATAATACATCAACAGCATCAATATTCTGTCTTCGATTACAAAGCTCAACTTTAATCCACACCTAAGACCGCCCTTAGCATAGTCGAGCGACTATAAAACTTTACTACTTCTACACCATCGCTTTCAATGTTTGTCGTTTGACACCTATCAGATGTCTAAAGAGCGACGGTGTCACATTCCGGAGTTCGTTGCTTCTCATATTAGTTACCTCTATTACAAGGAATCATTTACAAATAACTGTGTTTTATTAAGAGATGTCGAATGGAAGGATATTTTTTTGTTCTGCATTTTTTGTATATTTGCAATGCAAGCTGAGCCATTTGTAAAATGGTAAGTTTTATGCTACTAAGGAACAGTAAAGTACTACTTTTAAGGATTGTGCATTAAATGAGGTTCATACTGGGAAGCTACTATGCTGAATGTCAGTTTCAATAACCATAGTTAGAAATATATGAGAATATTATTCACATTCATTATTTTGTTTATTTCTACAACTGCGTTTAGTCAAAATTTTGAATACGTTTATAGAAATAAAAGTGACACCACATTTAATTGTTATGTAATAAAAGCACCGGATTCACGACCTATCAGAGGAATTGTAATTAGAGATTACAGTGTTTTACCTAATTTTATAACGAGTTCACCATTTCAGTTTTCCGAGCTATGTACTCAAGAAGGTTTAATGACACTTTATACAGTTTCCTCAAATAAATTTCCTGAGCTCTTTACTTCGGACTCAGTTATGACAATTTTAGATGATATAGTGTCAGAAGTGATAGAGAAATATGGAATACCTAAAATGAATATTTTTATAGGAGGAATTTCAGCCAGTGGTACAAGAGCTTTACGATATGCACAATATTGCGAACAAGGAAAGTCTAAAAACAATATTAAAATTAAGGGTGTCTTTTCTGTTGATTCACCACTAGATTTAGCTAGATTTTATGAATCAGTTTTTAGCCATAGGAATAACTTTAAAGATGGTATGCTATGGGAAGCTGACCTAATGAAAAAAGTATTTGGTCAATTGTTTAGCGGACCTCCTGATAAATATACAAATGAATACAGAACATCGTCCGTATTTACACATTCAGATAGTCTTGGCGGTAATTCTCAATACTTGAGGAACGTGAACCTCATCATGTATCATGAACCTGATATAGATTGGTGGTTAAATGAAAGAGGAGCATCATACATTGATATTAACTCATTCGACATAGTCGCTTTTGTTTTAAATCTTAGGTCATTGGGAAACAACAATGTTGAATTAGTAACGACAACGAACAAAGGGTATGATCGAAATGGAAAGCGAAATTGTCATTCATGGAGTATTGTAGATGAACATTACTTAGTTGAATGGATTAAAAAATTAATCGAGTAAGAATTACAACAATGAAAGTTAATTTTGTACAACAAATTATTTATTTGTTATTTTTCTTTATTTTCACATGGAATCAGCTATGAAAAATCTATGTTTTTTGATTTTAATCTCACTTTGTATCCATAACACCTCT
>ERZ761610.329-NODE-329-length-39866-cov-160.392932_pt1 | contig 39866 bp, 15 predicted proteins | sample MGYA00512164_ERZ761610 | MGnify/ENA primary metagenome ERZ761610 (study PRJEB28899, sample SAMN02850038) | bioreactor sludge metagenome | biome: EBPR Sludge; feature: EBPR Bioreactor; material: flocular biomat | place: Australia: Thorneside Wastwater Treatment...
ACGATAACAATGACGACATCAATCCGGGCGCAACCGAGATTTGCGACGGCATTGATAATGACTGCGACGGCCTGACCGATGAAGGGATCACCTTCACCACTTATTACACCGATGCCGACGGCGATGGTTACGGCACGGGCGTTGGGCAGTCGCTTTGCGCAAATCCGGGGCCGGGTTTTGCTACTCAGGCCGGTGATTGCGACGATAACAATGACGACATCAATCCGGGCGCAACCGAGATTTGCGACGGCATTGATAATGACTGCGACGGCCTGACCGACATTGACGATCCAGACCTGATGAGTACCCCGCTGCAAATGAGCTGTCCGGCGGCGCAAACGCTCCCGCTGAACAGCACCTGCTCGGCCACGCTGCCCGACTACCGCAGCTTGGCCAACCTCTCCGGCGGCTGCGGAATCGTAACGGTCACTCAAATGCCCCTGCCCGGAACTTCCGTCTCTCAGGCAGGCAGCATGATCGTCACCATCATGGCAAGCGACCAGAGCGGCAACATGCAATCCTGCACGCTCACAGTGAACAAGTTGGATGTGACGCCTCCCTCGGTGACTTGTTTCAATGGCAGTGTTTCCTTCAATGGCCAGACAAGCATCGCTTTGGATGCAGGCGCCTTGAGTGATGCCTCCGACAATTGCGGCATTCAGAGCATCAGTCTGTCGCCCACGTCCGTCTTTGCCACACAAGTAGGCCAAAACGTGCCTGTGACCGTTATTGTCACCGATCTGAGCGGCAATACAGCTTCCTGTATTTCAACTGTTTCCGTTTCGGGTTTACCCGAGGGCTGGAGTCAGGTCCCCAACGGCGTAGGCTGTGTGGGCGGCAACAGCAACACCTACAACCCGGCTACCGGCGAGTGGACAGCCACCAGCACCAACTGCTTCTACGGGCCGCCCTTCACGCAGGATGCCTCCAGCTTTGCACAGCGCAGGCTTTGCGGCGACGGCAGCATCACGGTGCAGGTCACGAGCATTGTCGGCGGCGGTTGGGCCGGCGTGGCGATGCGCGAGAGCAATGCGCCCGGTGCTAAAAAGGCACAATTGCTCACCAATCTGAGCCAGTATCATCGCCGCGAGTTCCGCACAGCAACCAACGGACAGGCCACTCCACAGCAAATTTCAAGCAACGGTCGTCACTGGCTGCGCATCGTGCGGGCCGGTAACCAGTTTACCTTGTACGCATCGAGCAACGGCACAAGCTGGTTTGTCGTTGGCGGGCAAAACATCGTGATGAGCAACTGCATCGAAATGGGATTGGTAGCGACCAATCAGACTGCCAACAGCGCGGTGACGGCTACGTTCTCCAATGTGAGCTTTACGCAGCCAAACCCGATAGCAGGAGGCCAGTCCGGCATTCAGCCTACGCTCGGACAAGTAGAGTTCGATGTGTTCCCCAACCCGACAAGCGGCGAGTTGAACCTCAACTTGGAGCAGTACATCGGTCGAAGCGTACGCATCGAAACGTACAGTCTGGAAGGCAAGCTGTTGCAGTTCGCTGAATTGGACGAAGTACAACATACGCTGGAACGCCTCGACTTGAGCAGATTCCAAAACGGTATGTACTTGGTGAAAGTGAAGTCTGTCGGCCTGCCGGATGTGACAAGGCGAATCGTCAAGCAATAAATGATTTGATTCTTTTTTAAGGAAACGGCTGGGGTGGCAATGCCTCAGCCGTTTTTGTTGGTCCGTTTTTTACAAAACGCGGCTCATCTTTTATTCCTCTTCAAAAAAAATCTTCCTCCAGTGAAAACACTTTGAAACCAAATTTTTACATTTGTCTCGTACTAACGAGCAGTAAAAGAATAGCCCGCAGTACTCCCCCTGCTTCTTCCACCGGCATAAGTTCCGGTACAACGATTGCACCCATATCCACCTGATTGACCCATTGCATTATCAGTATGGTATCCTGCTGTTAATGAGTGTATTGTATGGAGAATATCCGCCGGAGAGCCGGTGTGCATATAAAGCAACTATTGATTACATTCATCAAAATCCTCTATGTATGAGAAATTTATTTACGACAACTTGGGCCATATTGCTCCTTGCCTGCTGTACTACTGCTGCCTGGAGCCAGGTAGATGTAACGGCCACGGCAGGCACAACCGGGCCGACAAGTTATTCAACGGTGAATGCGGCATTTACAGCGATTAATGCCGGCACACACCAAGGTGTTATAACCATCAGGATTACCGCCAACACTACCGAGCCGGCTACTCCTGTTCCTTTGCTGCGCAGTAACTCACCCTCTAATTACACCAGTGTTACAATTATACCTTCGGGCAATGTAACCGTAAATTCTGCTGCCGCTCCTACAACGAGTCGTGGAATTATCGAATTAGTAGGTGCAGATAACGTAACCATTGACGGAGATGATCCGGGTACGTCTGGTACGCGAAATCTAACTTTCCAAATGGCTACTACGACGACTACAGGTACTCAGTGCATCCGCCTCGCTTCCAACTCTACCACAGGCGCAGACGGTGCCGATAACAACACTGTAAAAAATTGCAACATCATTGGTGGTCGCAGTAGCGCCACCTCAACTACTACTTCTTGGGGTATTCTGATGTCGAATAGTACAGCCGTAACAACTGGTGCGTATTCGAGCATGAATACGCTGATTGAGAATAACATCATCACCCGCTGCTATACAGGCATCGGTGCTATTGGAGCTAGCGCCACTTATCTGAACAGCGGCACCATTATCCGCAACAACGTGCTTGGCAGCGCCACGAGCGCCGACAACATAGGCTCTCGTGGTATCCTCATTAGCTATTCCGCAAGTACTGCCGGCGTGGGTTCTGCTACAATACGCAACAACGACATCCGCGTTGGTGATTATGGCGCTACGGGGTATAGTACAACTATTGCTGGAATTGAGGTCGGAACGGTGAACGCCGGCCTGATCATTGACCGAAACAACATTCATGATATTAACCAACCAAGTAGTGGCGGCTATGGCGCACATGGCATCTACATCACCGGATCAACAAGCACCTCCGGCGTCACTATGACGAACAATTTCATCAGAGATTGCAAAATGGTGGTTTACCAAACCTCGACAACATCTACCTTCATCCCAACCGGTGTATTCTTTACCGCCGGTGCTACGAACGTAGTTTTAGACCATAATACAATAGTAATAGGTACACAGCTCGGTTCCGGAGCAAATTTTTCTTCTTTCTGTGTAAATTCCAGCGTTTCTGGTGTAACCTTTGCCTCGGTCCGCAACAACATTCTGGTAAATACACACAATAGCACCAGTGCATACTGTTTCTACACTGCTGCCACCTCAAACATATCAGGCGGCACGGTTAACAACAATGATTACTACGTTACGGGTTCGGCAAGTGTGGGCTACTATAACTCCGCTACTCGATCCACCCTCTCTGCCTGGCAAACTGCCACCGGCAAAGATGCAGCATCGGTAAGCGTCTCCCCGCCCTTTGTCAGCGCCACCGACCTCCACATCCAAACCAGCCCCGCCCCCCCGGCAGTTCCACTTTTCCAAACAGGGGATGCAGGCACTGGTGTGACAGTTGACTATGACAATGAATCACGAGCAACACCACCTTGTATTGGCGCCGATGAATTCGTACTTTCCATTTGTTCCAGCGCCGTAGCTGGTAATATTACTGGAAATAGCGTCGCTTGTGTGGCTAGCTCTAACTTGCTTAGTCTGAGCGGCGCCACCTCCGGTTTGGGCGTGACACAGCAGTGGGCTTATGGCCCGGTAGGCGGCCCTTACAGTACTCCGCTTGGCACTGATGCCACTCAGAACACCAATGGCCTGCCGGCAGGAAACTGGGAGGTAATATGTACGGTTACCTGTGCATACTGCGGCCCCTGTAGTAACAGCACTGCACCCTTTGCGATCACCATTAACGCCAACCCTACAGCCACCGCAGGCAGCAACAGCCCCGTATGTGTGGGTTCTCCGCTTGATCTGTCTGTTTTAACCGACATAGGCACTACCTTTTCCTGGACGGGTCCGAACAGCTTTTCATCAAGCGACCAAAACCCTGTCATTGCTTCCGCTACTTTGGCTGCTGCCGGTACATACAATGTAACTGTCACCGCATCAGGTTGTTCCACTATGTCTTCTACGGTTGTAACCGTGAATCCCGGTGTCAGCGCTACAGCATCCGCCACGCCCCCTACGGTTTGTGCAGGCGGTAATACGCAGTTGAATGTAGCTGCGGTTCAGTCGTTTACTACACCGGCTGTGGCAACTTATAATTTTGCAGGTTCATCAGGAGCATATACTACTTTAACCGGCACAACAAACCCAGCGCCAACGGTGCTTACCGGCAGCACTATTTTAGGCGATGATGTGGGCGTAGGTAATCTACCGATAGGGTTTACTTTTAACTATAATGGATCTTTTGAAACTGTGTTTGGAATATCTTCTAACGGATTTATTCAATTAGGAAATACTTCAGCCACATTTTCAGGATTTTCAAGTAATGCTCTGGCATCAACGGCAAAGGTTATCGCGCCGTTCTGGGATGATAACAATACAACAGCAACGACTATACAATACCGCACCGCAGGTACAGCACCCAATAGAACGCTAACCGTTGAATGGGGAGGTATAAAGATTGGTGGCGGCGGTAGCGGCACTCATACATTAAATATGCAGGCAATACTGTATGAAGCGACGGGCGTCGTACAATTTGTGTATGGTTCTTCAACAACAGGTACTGGAACCATAAGTGCAACAATTGGTATATCCGGGGCATCGGGTAACTACAGAAGTGTTACACCATTATCTCCTGCAAATACTTCCACTTCATCAACAAGCACAGAAAACACAGGCATATCTGCATTTACAAATATTCCAAGCGGCACCACCTATACTTTCACACCAACAGGTGCGCCATCTTTCATCTACGCTTGGTCCGAGAACCCTGTAAGCCCTACTACATTGGCAGCTACCAATATTGCCAATCCAATGGCAAATGGCATTACAGAAGATAAAACTTATACTGTAATAGTAACCGGCAATGGTGGCTGTACTGCTACAAGTTCAGTAACAGTTACGGCAGGTGCGGCATTAACAGCTACTCCTACGGCTACACAGAGCAATATTTGCGAAGGCCAAAGCTCTACTTTGGCCGCGGGTGCTGCAGGAGGCGGCGCTCCATATACTTATCTGTGGGATGACCCTGCCGGATCTACAACCGCTACCATTTCGGTAAGCCCAAGCAGCACAACTACTTATAATGTAATCATTACCGATGACTGTAACGCCACAACAACAGGTTCGGTTACGGTTATTGTACATCCGGTACCCACTGCTACCGCAGGCAGCAACAGCCCTGTTTGCGTTGGTTCGGCACTCAACCTGACAGTGAGCACTGATATAGGTGATACTTTTACATGGTCAGGACCTAACAGCTTTAGTTCTACCCTTCAAAATCCAAGCATCAGCAACGCTACCAGCGCAGTAGCAGGCACTTACAATGTGACCGTAGCTCTGGGGATTTGTTCAGCTACTTCCTCTACGATTGTAACGACGAATCCCAGCCCTGTCATAAATAGTACCACCGCTACGCCCGCTGCTATCTGTTCGGGAGGCAATAGTACTTTGACAGTAGCGCTACCAGGTCCGTCGTCTTACTGTACCGTTGCTTTCACGAGTAGTGTCGAAGCTATATCGCTGGTACAGTTTGCTGACATTAATAATTCCAGCGCTTGTGCAACAGGTGCAGGAGCCGGCGGCGCATTACAAGACTTCACTTCCATTATGGGCAATGTAGTGGCTGGCAGCGCTTACACCATGACCTTATCCGGAACTACCGCCGGCAACTATACAAATTACTTTACCGCCTTCTTTGATTGGAATCAAGACGGAGTCTTTGAAACTGCGGTACCCATAGGCAGTATTCTTAACACTGTCTGCATAGCGCAAGCCACAAATACCGTAACCGTTCCGCTCACCGCGTTAAACGGTACAACGCGCATGAGAATAGTGAAAAATTTCAATGCCTCTCCCTCCAATCCCTGTGGTTCTTATAGTTACGGTCAGGCAGAAGATTACACATTGAATGTCACGGGAGGTGCTAATGCCTACACCTACCTTTGGGATGACCCGACCGCTGCCACAACGTCCAGTGTTGTGGTATTGCCCGTGGCTAATACGACTTATAATGTTGTCGTAACGAACGCTAATGGTTGTTCTTCGATCGGCCAGGTTGCAGTAACCATCAACCCGGCCCCTACTGCCACCGTCTCCGGCGGCGGCACGGTATGCTCCGGCGACCCGTTGCCCAACGTCAGCTTCGCACTGACAGGTACGGGACCTTGGAATTTGACCTACAACAACGGCGCCAATGATGTGCCCGTGACCGGCATCAATACCAGTCCTTATGTCATCACCAATGCGCCGGCGGGTACTTATACAGTTGTCAGCGGCAGCGATGTCAATTGTGCGGGTACCGGCAGCGGCAGCGTCATAGTGGCCGTGAACACTCCGACAACTTGGTACGCCGACACCGACAATGACGGCTTCGGCGACCCGAATATGAGTACTTCCTCCTGTACCCAGCCCTTCGGCTATGTTGCCAACAATACCGACCTGTGCCCGGCTGATCCCGACAAACAGGCTCCAGGCGCTTGCGGCTGCGGCATAGCGGATACCGACACCGATGGCGATAATACCCCCGACTGCAACGACGGCTGTCCCAACGACCCCAACAAAACGGCGCCCGGCGCTTGCGGCTGCGGCGTAGCGGATGTACCTGCCACTTGGTATGCAGATACGGACAATGACGGTTTCGGCGACCCGAACAACTCTGTTACGGGCTTCGCCTGCGATCAACCCGCCGGCTATGTAGCCAACAATACCGACCTGTGTCCGGCTGACCCGAACAAACAGGTGCCCGGCGCTTGCGGCTGCGGCGTAGCAGATGTAGCTGCCACCTACTATGCTGATGCTGATGGCGACGGCTTCGGCGCCGGTCCTGCCATACCGGGATTCACCTGTGTCGTACCGACAGGCACCGTGACCAACAATACCGACCTGTGTCCCACCGATCCTAACAAGCAAGCCCCCGGCGCTTGCGGCTGCGGCGTAGCAGATGTAGCTACGACTTGGTATGCAGATACGGACGGCGACACGTATGGCGATCCGAATAGCTCAATTCCGGGCTTCACCTGCAACCAGCCCGTAGGCTATGTAGCCAACAACACCGACTGCGACGATACCAACAACGCCATCAATCCAGGCGCTACAGAGGTCGTCAATGGCATTGATGACAACTGCAACGGTATGATTGATGAAACCGGCCTCACCTACTACCGCGATATGGACGGCGACGGCTTCGGCGACCCGAACAACAGCATGTTGGCAGGCTCTCCGCCTATTGGTTATGTACTGGACAACACGGATTGCAACGACAACAACGCATTAGAAAAACCGGGCCAGACATGGTATAAAGACACGGATGGTGATAACTACGCCGAAACCGGTGCTGTGACCATCATCCAATGCACCCGCCCAACAGGTTATAAAGCAGCTTCTGAACTGACGGCCAACACCGGAGATTGCAACGACAACAACGCGGCTATCAACCCGGGCGCTACCGAAGTTTGCAACGGCATTGACGATGACTGCGACGGCTCTACCGACGAGGGCGTACTGACCACTTACTACCTCGATGCCGACGGCGACGGCTATTACACCGGTGCTCCGGTGACGGCTTGCACTTCGCCCGGCGCGGGATATGTTACTTCGGTGACCGGCGGCGGTGACTGCAATGATGGTAATGATGATATCAATCCTGGCACAAACGAGCTTTGCAACGGCATTGATGACAACTGCAACGGTTCTACGGACGAAGGTTTCGATGCCGACAACGATGGCATCGCCGACTGCTTCGACAACTGCCCGAACACGCCCAACTCCGTCATCCGCCCTATTGCCATTGATGGCAACATCGGCGATTTCGGCGCTCCGATTGCCAACGGCAACGCAGGTGTGAACTACTACTTCTCTGCCGACAACACCTACTTCTACATCGGTGTAACGGGCGTGAACCTGGGTAACGACAACCTACACATCGCCTTCAGCAACGCCGACGGCAGCAATAACGGAACCAACTGGGGCGTCAACTGGAGCAACACGCCTTATACTTACCTGATTACTATCTTCGGGCCGGATGATATTTGTTACTATCCGTTCAACGATCCTAACGGTTGTCAGCAGGTGGGTAATGGCGGAGGCCAGTGGCAGCACTTTGCAGGCTGGAGCGGCAATCCAACCACGGAAATCCGCATTCCGCGCGCTTACCTCGGCTCGCTCAACGGCGGCTCGGGCTTGGTCAATCTGACCATTTATAGCAACAACAATAGTGGCACATATGTCTGGACAGGCTACCCGACCAGCAATCCGCAGGGCAATGCTCCCGTTACCTGGAACAGCTTCGGACAGCAGACATATCCTACCTACCTGCCGCAAGTGGATGCAGACAACGACGGCTTCGGCGCAGCCTGCGACTGCAACGACAACAACGCCAACATCAATCCGAATGCTACCGAGGTCTGCGACGGCATTGACAATGATTGCGACAGCATGATTGACGAGGGTCTCAGCTTCACCACTTATTATGTGGACAACGACGGCGACGGCTTCGGCACAGGCAACGGGCAATCGCTTTGCTCCAACCCAGGGGCGGGCTACTCAACCGTAGCCGGCGACTGCAACGACAACAATGCCGACATCAATCCGAACGCTGCGGAAGTTTGCGACGGCATTGACAATGATTGCGATAGCATGATTGACGAGGGTCTCAGCTTCACCACTTATTATGTGGACAATGACGGCGACGGTTTCGGTACGGGCAACGGGCAATCGCTCTGCTCCAATCCAGGGGCGGGCTACTCAACCGTAGCCGGCGACTGTAACGACAACAACGCCAACATCAATCCGAACGCTGCGGAAGTTTGCGACGGCATTGACAATGATTGCGATAGCATGATTGACGAGGGTCTCAGCTTCACCACTTATTATGTGGACAATGACGGCGACGGTTTCGGTACGGGCAACGGGCAATCGCTCTGCTCCAATCCAGGGGCGGGCTACTCAACCGTAGCCGGCGACTGTAACGACAACAACGCCAACATCAATCCGAACGCTGCGGAAGTTTGCGACGGCATTGACAATGATTGCGACAGCATGATTGACGAGGGTCTCAGCTTCACCACTTATTATGTGGACAACGACGGCGACGGTTTCGGCACAGGCAACGGGCAAACGCTTTGCTCCAATCCGGGGGCGGGCTACTCTACCGTAGCCGGCGACTGCAACGACAACAATGCCGACATCAAACCGAACGCTACCGAGGTGTGCGACGGCATTGACAATGATTGCGACGGTTTGGTGGACAGCGCCGACCCGAACTATGTGGACAACACGCCGCCCACCGTCACCTGCGCCGGCACGGCCACTTTGAACTTCAATGGCCAGACCGGCATTCAGATTGACGGCCCCAACAGCCCGGTGAACCTGCAAATCGTTGCCAACGACAACTGCGGCATCGCAAGCACCATGATTTCGCCAAGTACCATCACTGCCTCTCAGGTGGGACAGGCCGTACCGGTGACCATTACTGTAACTGACGGAAAAGGCAATACAGCCCAATGCGTCACCACCGTAAACGTATCGGGATTGCCGGCAGGCTGGTCGTCAACCCCCGCTGGGGTGGGATGTGCAGGCGGCAACAACGTAGGTTACAATACCAGTTCCGGCACTTGGACCGTGACCAGCACCAACTGCTTCTATGGCCCACCCTACACCGGCGACAGTGAAGCATTCGCACAACGCACACTCTGCGGCGACGGCAGCATTACAGCTTTGGTGACCGGCATCAACCCGCTTGCCGGCGGCTGGGCAGGCATCGTCATGCGTGAGAGCAATGCAGCCGGAGCGAAGAAGGCACAACTGATGACGAACTTAGGCAGCGATCACCGCCGGGAGTTCCGCACCATTACCAACGGCGCAGTGACCCCGCAGCAGTTCTCCAGCTTGAGCCGCTACTGGCTGCGCATTGTGCGCACAGGCAATCAGTTCACCATGTTTGTGTCTTCCAACGGCAGCAGTTGGTTCCCGGCAGGCGCACAAAACATCGTGATGGGCAACTGCATCGAAATGGGCTTGATCGTGACCAATTACACGGCCAACAGCACAGTGACGGCTACATTCTCCAATGTGAGCTTTACACAGGTGACTCCGCCTTCGGTGAACACAATAAATGTGCAACCCACGCTGGGTCAGGTAGAATTCGATGTGTTCCCCAACCCGACTTCGGGCGCGTTGAACCTCAACTTGGAGCAGTACATCGGTCGCAGCGTACGCATCGAAACGTACAGTCTGGAAGGCAAACTGTTGCAGTTCGCTGAATTGGACGAAGTGCAAAACACGCTGGAACGCCTCGACTTGAGCAGGTTCCAAAACGGTATGTACTTAGTGAAAGTGAAGTCTGCCGGCCTACCGGATGTGACAAGGCGAATCGTCAAGCAATAAATGCTTTGATTCTTTTTTAAGGAAACGGCTGGGGCAGCAATGCTTCAGCCGTTTTTTTTATTGGTGATTTTTATCATCGTTCATTGGTATTGCATGGCTTAAATTTGCTTTGTAAGACCACGCTACCTACGCTCCGTACGAAACGACGACTACGTTACCTCCTTCCAGTACTTGTTTGAATGGAACCTTACACACTTAAAATCCCTAACTACCAGTACGAACAAAGCAAGCTGCCTACTATAGACACAAACCGACGACTACGTTACCTACTTCCAGTACTTGTTTGAATCATCGTATTGCCTGAGAAAATCCTTGTCATGGCAGACCTGTCTCCATGCCAACTCGGGTATTTACTGAATTTAATTTCATAACCTCTTTAATACATTTCTTAACATGAAAAACTATTTCAACACGTTACCGCCTGTATTTGACAGGCGACAAACACATGGCTTGCCCCTCTTTATTCAAAGGGGATATTCACCAGCACTAAGGTCATTAATGGTTTGTATCTTATTAGTGGGCTGCCTGCTGGGAAGCATGAATTTACAAGCGGCAACTATCAATGTGCCCGCCGATCATGCCACCATCAGCGGAGCAGTGGCTGCGGCTGTCGCAGGCGATGAAATTGTAGTGGCCCCCGGCATCTACAATGAAAATGTGACGGTTAACAAAAGCCTGATCATTCGTTCATCAGGAGGCAAAGCCGTCACTACGGTAAGTGGTTCCGCAGGTATTCTCGGCACATTTTTAATCACGGCAGATAACGTGACCATCGGCGGCCCGGGACGGGGTTTTACCATCAACGGCTATGACAACTCCGACCCCGGTTTAGAGTATGCCGCCGTTTACATTCAGGGTGTGCGAAACAACATTACAATACGGGGGAATGAGATTGTGGCCAACGGCGAGGCGGGCCTGCTCACAGAGTTTGGGAATGCGGTAAACAACCTGACCGTGAATGCCAATATTTTCTCCGGAAAGACTTTTACCGGCGCAGAAGCAGGTGATTGTGGCTTTGGCAACCAGTTTACGGCGCCAAACGTACCCCGGCAATTAGCGAATATTCCCACAGGCACGGGCATTGTTTTCACCAGTAATCAGATCACCGGTACAGCAGGTAGCAGCAGCACTGTGGGCGCTTGCGTTTCAACAGGCCAGGGCAACACGCTCGTTACTATTGATGCAAATAATGCTACCATTATCGGGAATACATTTGCCGGTACGACCACGCGTTTCGGGCATTCGCTCCGCGTGAGAGGAACGGGCGCCAATATCTCCTGCAATACATTTGACAATGCAGGCTTGGGCCTTGCTTGTGTGCATATTTTCTTTAATGCTACCTCTATTGGAGCACTGGGTACACCCAACACACTGGCGGGCGTTGCCGGCGATAATGTTTTTATTGACGAGGGGGCGTATTTTACAGGTGCAACTCAAATTTACAGAAGCAGTGCACAAGTGGCCGCCATACCTCAAACTCCGATTCCCGCCAACTCCACATCAGTGGCCTCCGTCACCAACACCAACACAGGGCTTTTCTACTGCTCCATCCAGTCGGCAATTGATGATGTCAATACCCTGAACGGACACACAATAGTGGTAGGCGCGGGTACTTACGCTGAGACGGTCAATCTAAGTAAATCCGTGACTTTGCGCGGCCCCAACCATAGCTTGGTACCATGTGTGGATACGCGTTTGCCGGAAGCCATCATTACCGGAGGCTTGAATATTCCTAATGGGACAAGTTTAACCGTTGTGGTGGAAGGGCTGCATTTTCAGGGTGTTTCATCCCCGATGAATTATAATGGAAATGTAGGTACGGCTACTTTGGATGCCACGTTCCGAAACAATTTAGTGAATGGCTCATCCGGTCAACTGGCCGTATTTACAGGCAACGCCACCAACCATGCCAACCTGAGCATTCAGTCCAATTGTTTTCAAAATATGAGTAGCAATGCTATGCAAATTGGCGGTTCGCCAGGTAGTACTGTGACGGCTCAAATTATGAGCAATACCATCAATGGCACGGGTAACTCAGGCATAAACGTTGATGCGATAAGCAATAGTAATATCAACGGCAATACCATCAGCAACACAGCTCAGCAGGGCATTCAGGTAGCCGGAGCGTCCTCCAATGTTAACGTAAATGCCAATGTGATTACCAATGCCAACACGAGTCTTGATGCCAATCGGGGCGGTATTCGCATCAGGGGAACAAGTTATGCAGGGCCAGTAAATGTATTAAACAATATTATCAGCGGCTCGCTCAATGGCGTTATCGTACCGCCTGGAGAAAATATTACAGGCAAGACAATCAATGTCAACGACAATAACTTGTCAGGCAATACCTTCAGTGTCAAAAATGCCGGCACAGGCACGCTGAACGCCACCTGCAACTGGTACGGCACCACCAACGCCACTACCATTGCATCGCTTATTTTGGGCGATGTCTTGTACGCTCCTTATCTCGTTAACGGCACAGACAATGACGGCATCACGGTTGGCTTCCAGCCTGTTCCCGGAAGTTGTGCCGGCACGCCGGTGGTCATCGCTTCTGCAACGCCTTCCAACGCTGTTTGTGGAACAGGTGGAAGCATTGAAGTTGTCTTCAGCGGAGGTACCGCCAACTATACCATAGCATGGACTGGCGGTGCTCCCGTTACAGGCATAACGGGCAGTCCTTATACCATCACCGGGCTGAGTACCGGCATGTATGACATCACTGTAACGGATGCCAACGGCTCAACAGATACCGAAACAGGAGCCAGCGTTGGTTTCTTACCAGTGTTCAACAGCACTGCCAACAGTTATCATGCCACCATACAAGGAGCCATTGATGCAGCTACGGACGGAGACGTCATCGAAATTTGTGACGGCACATATACAGCCCAAGCAATTACAGTGAACAAGCAATTGGATATCCGGGGGCAGGGCATCAACACGATTATCCAAAATGCAGGTGGCAACGTATTTACCTACACTGCATCAGGTTCAGGAGCTTCCCAAATCAACAGGGCATACCTCCGCGACATGAAAATCAGCGGCTCCTCCAAAGGGCTTTATGCAGATCAACTCGTCAATCATCTCACATTACAGAATGTTGTCTTTGAGAACAATTCCACCTATGGAGTTCATATCAACAACATTGCCGGAACGATGAACGACTGGAGGTTGACAAATTGCTCCTTTAATGCCAATGGTTCAGGTATTTATGTTTCTACAGCAGCCAATATCAACGGTCTGATCATAACAGGATCAGCCTTTACCAATCAGGTGAACTCCGGCATTTTCGCCGTCCAAAGCAACAGCACACCGGGCGGCATGAACAATGTAAACATCCAGGACAACACATTCACCAGCAATGCTTCCTCCTCCAACAACAATGCAGCATTGTACATTGAAAAACTTTCAAATGCCGTCATTTCCGGTAATTTGATGACGAACAACGGACTCAGTACCAACCCGCGAGGTATCATTATCAACCTGAAATACGGGGCGTACGACAATGTGATCATTCTCGACAACGAAATCGTCGAAAATCGAGGAGCGACGCAAACCAACGGCTATGCCATCAACGTACAGGCACGGAATGATGCGCCATCCTATAATACATTGCCGGCCTCCCTATTCGCCGTATTTATTCACAACAACCAACTGTCCGGATTCCTGCGCGGCGTGGAAGTGGACAATGCGGTGGATTGGAATACAACCACTATTACAAACAACACCATTAACAATTGTACCTCAGGTATTCTTGGCGTGGTCTATGGAACGGGCAATACCGCCAATACAGGCACCACATTGAACGTTCACGACAACTCCATCACCGGTACTACATTTGCGCTTGTGAACGGCAATGCCAACGGCGGCACTTTCAACGCCACCTGCAACTGGTACGGCACCACCGATGCCGCCACCATCGCTACCAAAATCAGCGGCAGCGTCACATACAGTCCTTTCCTTACGAACGGCACGGACAGCGCACCTGCTACCATTGGCTTCCAGCCGGTAGCGGGCGCGTGTACGGGAGGCATTCCTCAATTGGTAGCGCATATCAACAGCGTAACCGTAACAGCCAACAACGACGGAACCACCGACACCGGCACAGCATCTACATGTAGTGGTGTGGCAAACAACGTCAGCATCACCTCCGCATTTCAGGACTTGGCCAATTTGTCAATACCCGGTCAACCCGTGCGGGTGTATCAAACTGTCAGTACGACCAATGTCGGCGGTGTGTCCTGGTGCAACAATTGCCAGGCTGCGTTAAGCGCATTCACGGCGGGGACTTCAACTACCGCTACTCTATTGAATCCGTCTATGCCGGGCACCGTGGTGGTAACTTTCCAGGCTTGGCACGACCTCGATAACAACACTGTCATTGATACCGGCGAGCCTATTGGTGATCTCGTTCAATACACCATCACAGTGAACCCGATACCGGCCATTTCCTTCACCGCGCAGGTCGCCGGTCGCGCCGCGCAAAACGTCAACAGTGCGACGCCTCAATTTGGGGTGCTCAATTTCTGCGCCGGGGAATCTTTCAGCTACTCCAACTATGTGTCGGTACCCGGCAACCGAGTAGGCGTTCTGGAAGTACTTAACGGAACCGGCAACGTGACTTATGCAGGCTCGCCAGTGGCCGTACCTCGCGCCCAGATTGACTTCGGCGTAGGCGGCGCCCCGGGCTACTTCAACGGCAGCCCTTATGGACCGTACGGACTCAGCAGCGGCACATTCGGGCAGTTCATCGAAACCTTCACGCCGTATTACGATTCAGACAACAGCGGCGACTACACGCCCGGCGATTGTGTGGGCAACCCCATAAGCATCACCTACAATGTATATGCGCTGCCCAATGCCATCGCTACGCCCGCCTCTCAAACAATCTGTACGAACAGCAGCACCAACATTGCATTGAGCAGCAATGTACCCGGCACCACCTTTAGCTGGGTGGTTCAAAGCACTACCGGCACAGTGACCGGACAGACAGCGGGTAGCGGAACTAACATTGCCCAAACGCTGACTAATAGCGGAGGGACCAATGCCTTTGTGACGTATCGAATTACTCCGACCGGCCCTGCGCCCAACAACTGTGCAGGTCCGACCACAGATGTGATTATCACCGTGATTCCTTCTCTGGGAATTACCTGTCAGGCATCCTTTAGTGTCGGCACGAGTTCCAATGGAACCGGCGATTGTAATGGCGTGGCCAATTGGACGCACCCGGTACAGCCCATAGGCTCATGTAGTTTTGTCTCGCTCACTATGTCAATAAATGGAGGAACGCCCGTTCCGGTAACGCCAGGCGCGGCTATCAGCCAAACATTCAATGTCGGCACACATACTGTGGCGTATGTTGCAACGGACAATGCTTCCAACACGGCCACCTGCTCCTTCACCATTACAGTGGTTGACGACGAGCTGCCGATGGTCGCTTGCAAACCACATTCGATCACCTTCAATGGCCAGGACAGCATTGCGTTGACCGTTGCTGATCTGGTATTGTCCTCCTCCGACAACTGCGGCATTGACACCATCGTACTTCAGTACAATAAACTTGGCTGCCAAAGTGTGGGGACTACGGTTCCTGTTGTTGTCACCGTGACGGACATAAACGGAAACGTAAATACCTGTACCGCCAACGTCACCGTGGGCGGTCTGCCTTGCGGATGGAGCAGCAATTCCAACTCTATCGGGTGCAACAGCAACGTAGTTTATACCCCCGGAACGGGTGCCTGGACTAATACCGCAAGTAGTTGTTTCTATGGTCCTCCTTTCACAGTGGACGATGTATCCTTTGCTCAGCGTACGCTCTGTGGCAACGGCAGCATCACGGCTCTCGTCAGCAGCATTGATGTATTTGCTAATGCCTGGGCGGGCATTACCATGCGAGAAACCAACGATGTGGGCGCCAAAAAAGCGCAACTAATGACCAATTTGAGTACCCTGAGCCGCCGCGAGTTCCGCACCGCTACCAACGGCGCAGCACAGCCACAGCAGTTCACCAGTCTGAATCGCTACTGGCTACGCATCGTGCGCACAGGCAACCAGTTTGCCATGTATGTTTCTCCCAATGGAACTACCTGGTATATCGTAGGTACGCAAAACATAGTCATGAGTTCCTGTATTCAGATCGGTTTGGTAACGACCAATTACACGGCCAACGGAACATCCACCTGTGTGTTCACCAATGTGAGCTATACGGGAGGTTCTACTCCACTGGTACAGCCCGGCAATGTGAATCCGGCACAATTAGCCAACGATGTTTTGGAAGTGGAAGCTGATTTCAGTGTGTTCCCCAACCCGACTTCGGGCGCGTTGACACTCGATCTGGCTCAGTACATCGGTCGGAGTGTGCGCATCGAAACGTACAGTCTGGAAGGCAAGCTGTTGCAGTTCTCTGAATTGGACGAAGTGCAAAATACGCTGGAAAGCCTCGACTTGAGCAGGTACCAAAACGGTATGTACTTAGTGAAAGTGAAGTCTGTCGGCCTGCCGGATATGACAAGACGAGTTGTTAAACAGTAAATGATTTGATTTTTTTGTAAAAAAACGGCTGGGGCAGCAATGCTTCAGCCGTTTTTGTTGGTGCGTTTTTAATAAAAAAATTGCACCGCCGTTCGCTACGGCCATTTGCAATATACACATTATCAATTACATAAAAGGTTGTCCCCCTTTTTGTCCCCCTTCCTGATGCAGGGCCGGTTCTTTGTAATTCCTACAATGAGTATATTTGCATTTTGCTTAGTATCAGTAACAAATCAGTATCTCATGAAAAAATGCTACCTTGCTTTCATGCTCTTGTGCATGGCGTACTTTGGCTATTCCCAACCACTCAACACACTCGGTCGCTTTCCTCTGACACCCGACATGCCGGAATGGGCGCGAAGCTTGTACGCGAATGACGAGGCCCTGAACGTCTTTGAATTAGACCGGCTCAACAAGCCCTGGCAACTGAAATACGACTCTCTGAGAATAGAGATGGCCAATGCCGGAGATACGCCGGGAGAGGCGCTGAGAAACGAGTTTGAATATTACAAAAAATACCAGAAATACTACATCCGTTGGAGGGCGAGGGTGTATCCTTATATGCAGCAAGACGGTTCTATTGACTTCTCCATAAAATTGGAAAAAGAAACCCCGATACCATATCTCAAGTCGAATACGGCCAATTGGAGTTTCCTCGGCCCGGTAGTCACCCGATGGAGACAAAACGACAATGCCGCACAGCCGCTTGCCCCCTTTCAGGCCAACGTATATTGTCTGGATGTGGCGCCCAGTAACGGCAACATTGTCTATTGCGGCACCGAAACGGGTGTCGTCAATAAAAGTATTGATAAAGGTCTTACCTGGACGACCGTGGGAGCCAATGTTTTTACCAACAATATAGGGGCTATTGCCATTCATCCTACCAACCCGGACATTGTGTATGTGTCTGAATTTTCGAGATATATACGATCAACTACCGACGGCGGCGCAAGCTGGCAAACCGTACTTGATATTTCGAGCTTCAACTGCGAAGACATCAAAATAAAACCCGACGAACCCGAAGTGGTATTGGCTTCCGGCAACAGCGGCCTGCGACGCCGCACAGCAGGCAATGTCTGGACCAGCGTCATCAGCAGCAAAACGTACGATATTGCCTTTCAGCCCGGCAACCCCTTGGTGGCGTATGCCTTGGTCAGAAATGCCGGCGCTGATCTTTGCGAATTCTGGAAGTCAACCGACGGCGGCCAAACCTGGTCGGTGCGCTCTACTGGTTGGATTTCGGGAGCTGGCTTCACAGACGGTGGAGGCCGCATCACCGTTACGCCTGCCGCTGCCGACCGCATCTACTGCGCCCTGCTTACCGGCAATGGGCCACGCATCATGCGCAGCGACGACGCCGGCGAAACATGGACCGTCATAGCTGCCAGCAACCAAACCGGGCTTATCGGCCCTTGTACCAACGGCCCCTTGAGTATGACCAACGGCCAGGGCTTTTTCGATTTGTCTATTGTGGCATCGCACGATAATGCAGACCATATTATTGTAGGCACCACGACTTCCTTCAAATCAACCGACGGTGGTTCCACTTGGGCTACGCTTGGCGGGTATTGCGGCCCGTTTCAAATACACCCCGACATACAGGAAGCAATAGCCCACGGCACCGACACCTGGATTGTAACCGACGGCGGCCTCAACCTCTCTACCGACTTCTTTACCAACCCTGCGGTGGGCGTCAATTATTTTGTTCGTACCAATAACCTGCGCGGCTCGGAACACTGGGGCTTCGACATCGGCTGGAATGAAGATGTGGTAGTGGGCGGCAGATACCACAACGGCAATACCGCCTGGAGAGAAGGGTATCCCGCTGGAGATTACTTGCGCATGGGCGGTGGTGAAGCCCCCACCGGATATGTCAATCCCGGCAACAATTCGCTCACTTATTTCTCCGATCTGGGGGGAAGAATTTTACCCGCCAACAACACGCAGGCAGTCGGCTCTTTTACTGTCAGCAAGTGGCCCAACGAGAGCTTTTACCCTATGGAGGGCGCCGAGCAAAAATGGGACCCGCGCTATATGTACACCTATTATCTGGGACAGGGCCATCAGCTTTGGAAAACAACCGACAACGGGCTGTCATTTACGCCGATTTTCACACACCTCAACAGTGATGCCAAAGTTCGGTATATAGAAGTATCGCGCAGCAATCCTGACTTTATTTACATAACGGTTTATTTACCAAGCCCTTCCACCGACGGTCAGCTTTGGAAAACCGATAATGGAGGCACTACCTGGATACAGTGTGCCAACCCCGGCACGCTGACGGCAAGCCAGCGCCGTTTTTCAAAAATAACCATGAGCGGCACAGACCACAATACAATTTGGTGGGCGTTTCGGACCGGCCCCAACGGCCAGAAAATATTCAAGTCCACCGATGGCGGCGCTACCTGGACCAATTGGACCACCTCTACCCTCAATAATATTGATGCAACCGATATTCTTCACCAGTTGGGTACAGACGGGGGCGTTTATTTCGTCAGCGGCAATGGCGCCAAGGTATATTACCGCGACAACAGCGCCAACGACTGGATGGCCTACGACACCGGCCTGCCGCTCAATATGTACGGCGATTTCGGAGGCGCTTTTCTGAAAGCCTTCTACAAAGGCGGCAAGCTCAGGCTCGCCGGCGGGCATGGCATTTGGGAAGCTGATCTCTGTGCCGTTTCTACCACCACATTAGTACAACCTATGGTGGACAACCCCGCGCCCACCTGTAGCAGAGACACCATTCAATTGGAAAGCTACTCGGTCATCAACGGCAACGCAAGCTACCAATGGTCGCTTTCTCCGGCGCCGCAATGGATCAGCGACGCCAATGCCCGCAATCCCCGCGTGGTGTTGGGCAGTACTCCGGGCGCTTATTCCGTCACACTCTCCGTCACCGACGACAACGGTACTGCGACTCGTACGATCAATGACATGATCCAGAATCTGGCAACGGGCAACTTGTGCGGCGCCGACCATGTTCCCGGCAAGGCCCTGTCGTTGGACGGCAGCGGAGATTTTGCGCAGGCTAACACTCCGCTCAACCTCAATTCCAATACCGTGACTATGACCGCCTGGGTGAAACGCAACGGCGCTCAGGTGGACTTCTCAGGCTTAGTGTATGCCCGCGGCGGCACCACAAGCGCCGGCTTGAGCATTACATCGAGCAACCAACTGCGCTACACTTGGGACGATGCTTCAGGCAGCTATAATTTTAATACAGGTTTTACCATACCAGACAATGTCTGGACGCATATTGCATTGGTCATTACCTCCGCCAGCGCTAAGGTGTATATGAATGGCATAGCGGCCACTCGTAATGCTACACACAATGCGGAAGCATTCGATACGCCCTTGAAAATCGGCTACGATCAGGGCAGCCGTTATTTCAAAGGGGAAATTGACGAAGTAACCGTGTGGAATGTGAGCCTCACACAAGAGCAAATACGCGAGCTGATGCACCTCACCATAGAGCCTGCCGATTGGCCCGGTTTGGTGAGTTATTATCAGTTCAATGAGCCTTCGGGCAACGCCAACGATAAAATAGGAACCCGTCACGCTGCTTTGGCTGCCGATGCAACCAGAATGGTCTCAACAGGACCTTTCGGAGGAGGAGCATCGCATCGGAAAACCATTACAGGAGGAGGCGTCAATGCTTTTACAGGAACAGATGTAACCCTGAGTTTCCCGGCTACGGGCACTTATCCCAACGGTGAAATTGTGGTGAGCAGAATCAACAATGCCCCCGACTCCATCCCCGCTTGCAGCGCGTATCTGTCTGATAATCATTATTGGATCATTGACAATTACGGCTCCAACCAAACTTTTTCGGCGCTCGAATCGGCCATATTCGGCAACATTTCCGTGCCTTCAACGGCAAGCATCCCGGCTATTTCGTATAAACTGAACCACAGAACAGTCAATGCTCATTTGTTGCCCTGGGCACTGATGCCGGGTAGCTCCACCGAGGCGCAAGGCGGGGCCAACGGCAGCATTACGTTTGGAACCGGTTCGGGCATTACCCAATTCGGCCAGTTCGTCGCAAGCAATACTTTGGTTGGTCAATTCATCACAGGGCCGGCCTCGGTTTGCAGCGGATCAAACGCCACATTGGATGCAGGCGCCGGGTACAGCAGCTATAACTGGTCGAATGGCGGAGGAAGCGGCCAAATGGCTACATTCAACAACCTCAGCACCGCAACGACCATATTTGCAACAGTGACCGACAATGATGGATGCAGTTCCGAGTCTTCTTTCACAGTAGGAATTACACCGGTTCAAATCTGGTATGCCGACGCAGACAACGACGGCTTCGGAGATCCCGCCGTTAGCCAGATGTCTTGCACCCAACCCTCAGGATATGTAGCCGATAACACGGACCTGTGTCCTACAGACATCAACAAACAAGCTCCCGGCGCTTGTGGCTGCGGCGTAGCGGATACCGACACCGATGGCGACAATACGCCCGATTGCAACGATGGCTGTCCCAACGATCCGTTAAAAACCACCCCCGGCGCCTGCGGTTGCGGCGTTGCGGATACCGACACCGATGGCGACAATACGCCCGATTGCAACGATGGCTGTCCTAATGATCCATTAAAAACTGCTCCCGGCGCTTGCGGCTGTGGCGTGGCGGATACCGACACCGATGGCGACAATACGCCTGATTGCAACGACGGCTGCCCCAATGATCCATTAAAAACTGCTCCCGGCGCTTGCGGCTGTGGCGTGGCGGATACCGACACCGATGGCGACAATATGCCTGACTGCAACGATGGCTGTCCCAACGATCCATTAAAAACTGCTCCCGGCGCCTGCGGTTGCGGCGTTGCGGATACCGACACCGATGGCGACAATACGCCTGATTGCAACGATGGCTGTCCCAATGATCCCAACAAAACTGCTCCCGGCGCTTGTGGCTGCGGCGTTGCGGATACCGACACCGATGGCGACAATACGCTCGATTGCAACGATGGCTGTCCCAACGATCCGTTAAAAACTGCTCCCGGCGCTTGTGGCTGCGGCGTTGCGGATACCGACACCGATGGCGACAATACGCCTGATTGCAACGATGGCTGTCCCAATGATCCCAACAAAACTGCTCCCGGCGCTTGTGGCTGCGGCGTTGCGGATACCGACACCGATGGCGACAATACGCTCGATTGCAACGATGGCTGTCCCAACGATCCGTTAAAAACTGCTCCCGGCGCTTGCGGCTGCGGCGTAGCGGACGTTCCCACCACTTGGTATGCAGATACCGACGCCGATACTTATGGCGATCCGAATAACTCTATTCCGGGCTTCACCTGCAACCAGCCCATAGGCTATGTAGCCAACAACACAGACTGCGACGACAACAACAACGCCGTTAATCCAGGCGCCACAGAGGTCGTCAACGGCATTGATGATAACTGCAACGGCATGACCGATGAAACCGGCATCACCTACTATCGCGACATGGACGGCGATGGCTTCGGCGACCCGAACAACAGCATATTGGCCGACTCTCCGCCTTCAGGTTATGTGTTAGACAACACGGATTGCAACGACGATCCCGCCACAGGTGGGATGATAAATCCCGGCGCAACGGAAGTCTGCGGCAACGGCATTGACGACAACTGCAACGGCGACATTGACGAGGGCTGTTGTCCCAATCTGAGTACTGCGCCGGGCGAGGTGTTGATCAACAACGGAACCTGTGGGGCGGCCTGTCAACCCGTAGGCGCCGGCATATCTGCGCCCACTTCAGGTTGTCCTGCGGGCAGCACCATACAGTATTCCGTCAACAATGGCGAATGGAGCAACACGCTGCCCCTGTATGCCAATCTTTCTACCGGCAATATCATTAGGACGCGTTGCTCCTGCGACTCCGATCCTTTGATGACCGGCCCGGCATCGGCAGGCACTCCTATTGGCAGTTGTACCGACAACACACCGCCTACCATCACCTGCGCGAGTCATGCAACCTTGAACTTCAACGGGCAGAACAGCATCCAACTTGACGGAATGAACGGCCCTGTTGATTTTCAGATCGTGGCCAACGATAACTGCGGAGTGCAAAGTATCACAATCACCCCCAGTGTCATCAATGCCAATCAAGTGGGCCAAATCGTGCCGATACTCATTACAGTGACCGACCAAAAGGGTAATACCGCCACCTGCTCTACCAATTTAACCGTCTCCGGCCTGCCTGCCGGATGGTCGGCTCCGGTCAACGGCATTGGATGTACCAACGGCAGCGATGTGGATTACAATACCGCTACAGGTGTGTGGACCGTCGCCAGTACCAATTGTTATTACGGACCCAATTACACCACCGATTCCGAGGCATTCGCACAACGCACACTCTGCGGTGACGGCAGCATTACGGCCTTGGTGACAGGCATCAATCCGCTTGCCGACGGATGGGCAGGTTTGGTGATGCGCGAAAACGTCTCTGCCGGAGCTAAAAAAGCGCAACTCATGACTAATCTGAACAATCTGAGCCGCCGCGAATTCCGCACCGCTACCAACGGCGCGGCTGTTCCGCAGCAGTTTCCGAGCCAAAATCGCTTTTGGCTGCGCATTGTTCGGACAGGCCATCAGTTTGTTTTGTACGTTTCACCGAATGGCACAACATGGCACCCTGCCGGTTCTCAATCTATTGTCATGCAATCCTGTATCGAAGTTGGTCTGGTGTTGACGAATTACACCTCCAACAGCACGGTAACAGGCACCTTCTCCAACGTTGGATTCACACAAGTGAACCCCATTTTCTCAGGCCAGACACAAGAGCAAAATACTCTTGGTCAGGTAGAGTTCAGTTTATTCCCCAACCCCACTTCGGGCGAATTGAACCTCGATCTGACGCAGTACATCGGCCGCAGCGTGCGCATCGAAACGTACAGTCTGGAAGGCAAGCTGTTGCAATTTACGGAATTGGACGAAGTGCAAACTACGCTGGAACGCATTGATATAAAAGGCTTGCAAAACGGTATGTACTTAGTGAAAGTGAAGTCTGTCGGCCTGCCGGATGTGACAAGACGAGTTGTTAAACAGTAAATGATTTGATTTTTTTGTAAAAAAACGGCTGGGGCGGCAATGCTTCAGCCGTTTTTGTTTGCCTGTTTTTTATAAAAAGGGCAACTATGAATCGGGACAAAAGTAGATTTACATTTTCTTCCTAATTTCGCCGCTGAAAACTGCCGGAACACGCATTTCAAACAAGCTCATACACCAGAATAGATGTGAAATGCGTTTTACGGCCACTTGCTCATGAATTAACAAAAAACAAGCTGTTCTATGACTAAAAGAATTGCCCTGCTGTTGGCGCTGTACTTAGGTTTTTCGAGCCTGTACGCCCAATCTACCGCAGTATTTACCGAGGCCGATCTGGCCTACAAGCGAGGAATGGGCTTTTACAAAGATGGCCTTTTCGGAAAAGCGCAAGAGGAGTTTACACAAACCATGCGCTTGCTCCAACCTGCCAACGAGCCGAATGCCGCCCTCTTGCGCACCAAAGCCGAGTTGCATTTTGCCAAAAGCGCCGTTCAGTTGAAATTGCCCGACGGCGAAAAACTCATCCTGGATTTCATTCGCAAATACAAGCCCGATCCGATGGCCATGCAGGCCCTCACTGAAATGGCCAAGTACTACTACGATGCCAAAGAGTACGAAAAAGCCATTTCGTTCTACGATCAGGTGGACTGGAGCGGCCTGAGTAAAGCAGAACGCGAAGAAGCGCGCTTCCGGCTGGGGTACTCCTACTTTGTGACCAAACAATTTGCGAAAGCAAAAACGCAGTTTCGCGAAATTCGCGACGTGCGCAACGACTATTACGAGCCTACGAATTACTATCTGGGTTTGTGTTATTTCTTTGAAGGCAACTATCGCGAGGCCATCAGTTCGTTGAAAATTGCTGAAAAGAACAATCGGTTCAAAGATCAGATTCCGTATTATATTGCTCAAATTTACTTTGCCGAGCGTCAGTACGACGAGTTGATTGCTTATGCAAAGCCTTACGCTTCCAACACTTCCGGCTCGCGCTCGAAGGAAATCCAGCAATTGCTGGGCCAGGCGTATTTTGAAAAAGGAGATTATCAGAGCGCTTTGCCCTACCTCGAATTTTATGCAGAGCGCACGGGCAAGCTCCGCGAAGAAGAATTTTACCAGCTCGGCTATGCGCAATACAACACGGGCAACTACCGCAAGGCCGCCCGCAGTTTTGAGGAGTTGTCCACCGTCAATTCCAAGCTCGGCCAGTACGCCATGTACTACCTCGGCGATTCGTACCTGCGCTTAGACCAGAAATCTTCGGCCCGCACGGCTTTTGCCTCGGCCAAGCGCATGAACTATGACCCCGCCGTACAGGAAGACGCCTTGTTCAACTACGCCAAACTTTCGTACGAACTCAAAGACCCCCGCGAGGCCATCACGGCACTGCAAACCATCAGGCCTGAATCGCGCTACTATGTGGACGCTCAAAGCCTGATGAGCGAAATCTTCCTTGGCTACCGCGACTACAAGCAAGCCATGGAAGTGATTGAAAAAATGAGCAATAAAACGCCCGCCATTCGGGAAACTTACCAAAAAGTGGCCTATCTGCGTGGCTTGCAGGCGCTTCAATTAGGCAACAACGCAGAAGCTAAAAAATACCTGGAGGTTTCGCTCGCCGATGCCCCCAATGCAGAATACCGCGCTTTGGCGTCTTATTGGCTTGGCGATCTGGCGCACCGCGAAAAAGATTACAACGGCAGCATCCGGCAGTTGAATCAGTTTCTGACCCAAGCCAAAAACATGCGCAACCTGCCCGACGCGTCCTCGCTTTTCACCGCCAACTACTTGCAGGGCTACAACTACCTCAAGCAGGAAAACTACAATGCAGCGCTGGGCTTCTTCCGCGAAGCCGCCGACGGCATCAAGCGCAACCGCTCTTTTATCAAAGACGAGACCGTGCGCGATCAGGTGCTGGGAGATGCCACCATGCGCGCCGCCGATTGCCTGTTCAAACGCAACCAGTACAACGACGCCGTGAAACTCTACGATGAAGCCATCGCCGCTCGCTACAAAGGCTTTGAGTATGCGATTTATCAAAAAGCCATTCTTGAGGGTTTGAGAGGCCGACCGACCGACAAAATCCTGGCATTGGACCGTCTGGTAAAAGAGTTTCCAAACTCTGAATTTGCCGACGATGCACTGCTCGCTATGGGTTCTACCTATCAGGAAATGGGACAGCTCAATCAGGCGGTGGCGCCGCTGCGCCAGTTGGTAACCAATTACAAAGGCAAATCCGATCTCATCAATCAGGCATTGCTGCGTCTCGGTCTCATCAGCTACAACCAGGCCAACCTCGAAGGCGCTATCAACTATTACAAGCAAGTGTTTTCCAACAATCCCGACCCCAACGAGGCAGCCCTCGCGCTGGCAGCTTTGGAAGAGATTTATGTGGGAGATATGGGCAAGCCCGATGCTTATTTTGCATTTTTGGAAACCATTCCGGGTTACAAAGTGGACAACATTGCCAAGGATTCCATCAGCTACAAAGCCGCGCTCACGCAGTTTGAAAACGGCAACTACCCCCGCGCTGTGGATGGCTACACCGACTATCTGCGCAAATACCCCAATGGCATTTATGTGATTGATGCGTACTTCCAGCGCGGCGAATCGTATGCTGTGCAAAAGCAATATTCGGCTGCACTGAAGGATTATGAGTTTGTAGTAGGACGCGGCCAAAACCGCCACTACCTCAAGGCACTCGACAAGGCATCCATCATCGCCTACAACCATGAATTGGATTTCAATAAGAGCTACGATCTTTACACCAAATTGGAAGCGGCGGCCACCAGCGCGGAGATGCGTTTTGAAGCGCAACTCGGCGCCCTGAGAAGCGCCTATCGTATCGGCAATGCACAGGCAGTGGCAACGTATGCCAACAAAGTGTCCACCAATCCCGCAGCTACGCCCGCACAGGCAGCTACGGCCAATTTTTACATCGGCAAACAAGCTTACGACAAAAAAGACTTCAACGCCGCTCTGGCATCCCTTCAGGAGGTGGTGCGCCTGAGCGACAACGAGCAAACCGCCGAAGCCCGCTATCTCATCGCCGATATTTATTACCAGCGCCGCGACCTCAATAAAGCACAGGAGCTTTGTATCAGCGCCAATCGCGAAAGCTCGGCTTATCCTTATTGGGTGGCCAAAACGGTGATTTTGTTGTCGGATGTATTCCTCGAAAAAGGAGAATTGCAAAATGCCCGCGCTGTGTTGGAGGCCGTTTTGGAAAACTACAACGAAGACCCGGATTTGGTCAAAACGGCACAAACCAAATTGGCCGCTGTGAATGCCCGGATCAACTCCGGCAGCCGTTTGGATGTAAATAAAAACACCAATCGCTTAGAGATGGACACCCGAAATTGAGTTCGTCCAACGCGGCTCTTTTGTCCAATTGATTGAAAATCATAAAAATGCAACAAACAATGTCTAAATATTTTGCTTTGATCGCAGTAGCGCTTATCTCTGCTTCGGTCGCACTTCAGGCACAAACCACCCTGCCGACGGAGCAGGTGGAAATTGTAAAAAACTTCGATGCCCGCCTGCTCGAAACCGAGCGCATCGGCCTGCAACCCGAACTGCCGCCTTTGGATACCTCTGTAAAAAGGCAGACCTACAACATCACCGGCCGCCCGATCAACGTAGAGTATCCGGCGCCGCAGATCCGCCCTTTGGCCATGCGCGGCGAACGCGTACCGAAAGTATATAACGGCTATACCAGACTGGGTGCGGGCATGCCGTCTTCCCTGCTGGGTGAGTTTTCTTACAATATTGCCAAAGACAAAAAGTACAATTTCGGCATCGGCGCACAACACCACTCGGCCAACAACAATGCCAAAGTGGAAAACCAGCGCTTTTCTTACACCAGCGCCGGTTTAGACGGAACGTACTATCTGGAGCAGGGCATCGCCATCAACGGCAAGGCGCGCTACACTGCCGACAACGTCTTCTTCTATGGCTATAATAACCTCAACGATCCCGACAATCCGGCCATCAGTTTTGATAAAGAAGACGTTCGACAGCGTTTTTCTATAATTGATGTAGGCGCCAATATCTTCAACGGCGAGCGTACCGTTGCAGATTTCAACTATCAGGCCGGATTCGATTTCTATTACCTGCAAGATGCTTATGCCGCCCGCGAGAATGGTTTCGACCTCAAAATCAATGCTACCAAGTGGATACAGGAACGCCATGCTTTCCGCATCAATCTGCGCACCGATTTTACTTCGTACCGCGACACAGCCCGGCAATCGCTGCACAACTTCTACCTACAGCCCAATTTCACCTTTTCAGGAGATGCTTTCCGCGCCAAAGTGGGCTTGAATCTCGTTTCGCACGACGACGAGTTTTCGTTCTTCCCCGATGTTGAATTATCGGCCAGAGTCATCGGGCCGGTACTCAATGTTTTTGCGGGCGCCGAGGGTTCTTTGCAAAAAAACACCTTCCGCAGTCTGAGCGAATACAATCCGTTTGTCAGTTCCCGCATTCGCCTGCGCAACACGCGCTACATAGACTACTTCGGCGGTATTCGCGGCGTAGTGCAGGGCATTGACTACCGGGTGCAGGGCGGTTATAAAACCACCGACCATTTGGCCACATTCCTGTGGAACGGCGACAGTTTGCCGCCCCGTTTCAACGTATTGTACGACACCATAGACATTGCATACATCACTGCATCCTTGGTGGCGCCGCTGTTCAAAGGTTTTGAAATCAACGGCAAATTCACCCAAAATTTCTTCAATGCAGGCAAAGAAGGCAAAGCGTGGCACTTGCCCGCCACTACCATCTCGGCAGGCGCCAAATACGCTACCACCGATGGTAAAGGCTCGGTGCGTGCCGATCTTTTCTTGGAAAACGGCGTGCCCTATTTGGATACGGACGGAGTAGCAAAAAATCTCAACGCGCTGTTTGACCTGAGCTTGGGGGCCGATTATCGCCTGACGGAAAACATCGGTGTTTTTCTGCAACTCAACAACTTAGCCAACAACCGGCGTCAGCGCTGGCAGCATTATCCAGTGTTCGGCCTCAATGCACTGGCCGGCATTACGGCGAGATTCTGATTACTACAAAAGCCTTGAGCTTCGACATGCAACCCGGACTCCGACCCTGCGTCAGAGTCCGGGTTGTCGTTTTTTTAGCACCTGTGTTAATTTTTTTAAGCAAACGCTTGCATACAATCGTTTCCCGCCTTACCTTTCCGAAAATTGAAATCACATTGTTCACAAAACATTGCTAATCATGTATATCACTTTTGACGAACTGCGCGACATCAAACACAAGCTGCCTACCGGCAGTGTAAAACTCATTGCCGAAAAGCTCAACATAGATGAGCAAACCGTGCGCAACTACTTCGGCGCATCCAAATACGAAGACGACCAGTCCATTCCAGGTATTCACATTCAACCCGGCCCCAATGGCGGCATCGTTCACATCGAGGATACCTCCATTCTTGATTTAGCCAAATCTTTGATTCCGGAAACAGAAGGCGAGGCTGCCGAGAATTAAACTTATGGAAACAGCAGACCCTCCTCTTTCCGGGCTTGATTTCCTGGCCGGCGAAGTACTTCTCATCAACAAACCGAAGGGCTGGACTTCGTTCGATGTGGTCAACAAGTTACGGAACAAGCTGCGGCAACTGTTGCAGGTAAAAAACATTAAGGTTGGCCATGCGGGTACATTGGACCCCATGGCCACCGGCCTGCTGATTGTATGCACCGGCAAAGCCACCCGCCGAATTGACGAATATCAAAACCTCCCCAAAGTTTATACCGGCACTATGATGATGGGCGCCGTCACTGCTTCTTACGATGCAGAAACTGAGGTGGAAGAGACATTCCCCATACAACACATCACACCGGAATTGCTGGAGCAGGCCCGATTGACGTTTCTGGGCGACTTAGAGCAAATTCCCCCCATGTTCTCTGCTATCAAAGTGGACGGGCAGCCCCTGTACAAAAAAGCGCGCAAGGGTGAACACATTGCCATTGCCGCACGCCCTGTCCATATTTCCAGATTTGACCTCAGCCGTGTGGAACTCCCCGAAATTGACTTCGAGGTGCATTGTTCCAAGGGTACTTACATCCGCTCTTTAGCTTATGATTTTGGCAAAGCGCTTCAAAGTGGCGCCTATCTCAGCGCGCTGTGTCGCACGGCCATTGGTCCACACCTGCTGAAGGACGCCTGGGAGCTGGAAGAGTTGATTCAAAGGCTATAACTCCAAAATCGCGGTCAAAGGAACGGGTTCCAAAAATAAAAAAACGGCCATAAAATTTTATTTTTTTAGCTCAAAGCCCTATACTTGCGCTATCATTTCCGCATTTGCCCTATTCTGCATGGAAAATGATTGCCGGGCGCTCCGCTTCCCCCCCTTGTTGCGCTCATTTGTGACAGCCACGCTATCATATAGATTGTTCACCTTACAAACTCATATTCATGAAGCATTTCCTGATTCTGGTATTTTGTGGCATGGCAGTCGGCGCAGCGGCGCAAGCAGCCATCGAACGGCAAGTGACAGCTTCGCAAGGCGGTTCCGTGTCAAACAATCGTCTCAGTTTAGACTGGACGCTGGGCGAACCTGCCATTGCAACACTCTACACCTCCTTTGGGCAATTGACCCAGGGATTTCAACAGCCCTCTATTTGGGTAGAAACAGTTCAGCCATCGCCCGCTCTTGTTCGGACGGCAGCCGACATTCGCATATCTCCTAATCCCACCGCTGCGGAGATCAATATTTTTTTTCCTGCTGATCTTTCTGGAGAAGTATGGCTCGAAATCAGCGACCTACAAGGCAAACCCTTGTTGCGCGAAAAAACCGATGCCTCCGCCGCAACCTGGCATATAGACGCGTCGGCATATCCGCCGGGTTCTTATTTGTTGCGGTGTATAAGCGCTCGCGGAGAGGTTCTCTCCATTCACAGGATTGTAAAAACGAAATAGCCCCGACTCAATTGATGAATACTTTCACTTCCTAAAAACTCACACAATTATGAAAAAGCACCTTATTCTGGCCATTGCTTTTTGCCTGGCAGGTCTTTTCGCCTTTGCCCAGAGCATACCGCAGGGCATCAATTATCAGGCCGTAGCACGCGACTCGAAAGGAGCGCCCTTAGCCCTGCAAAACATTGGCCTGCGCGTGTCATTGCGAGCGGGCGATGCCGGCGGGAAAGCCGCTTATGAAGAAGTACACCTGTTGAAAACCAATGAGTTGGGCATGTTTCAACTCGTCATTGGGCAGGGCCGAACCGAGCGCGGGGATTTCCGGCAAGTACCCTGGAGCGAACACCCTATTTGGATGGTTTTGGCTTTAGATGAAACCGGAAAAGGGGATTTTGTAACGCTGGCCGCTACACAACTCATGGCCGTGCCCTACGCCTTTCATGCCGGTACAGCAGAGACGTGGTCGGCGCCGATGACGGAATTGGAAAAAAACCGGCGCTGTAGTTCCACCGGTATTCCTTTCTGGAGCAACCTTGGTAATTATAACGTCAACGACACCTGCCATTTCATAGGCACCACCGTACCTGTTGATTTCATTTTCAAGACCAACAATGTGGAGCGCATGCGCATCACCAAAGAGGGAGAATTGATCATCCTTGCCAGGGTAACGTTTGTGGATAATGTGCAGTTCAGCGGCGACTCCGTCATCATAGACAACGACCTGTTTGTAGGAGGCAATGTGGACGTGGGGCAAGATTTGGATGTGCATGGAGACGCCGCCATAGACCAAAACTTGGATGTGGGAGGCAATGGCGGCATCGGACAAGACCTCGGCGTGGGCGGAAACGGAAGCATCTCAGGCAATCTGGAGGTAGGCGGCGATGGCCGGTTTACCAATATTTTTGTCACCAACAATGCCGAAATCGGCAACGACCTTAGCATTGGGCGAGACGGCAGCATTGGCCGAGACCTGGCAGTAACCCGCAATACTGCCGTTGGCGGAACCCTCACTTCCAGCGGCAAGCTCACAGTAAACAACGTAACCGATTTGAACGGGCAGGTTACCATCAGAGCCAATGTAGGTGGCGGCGATGCGTCTTACAATGCCTATCCGCTGCGAGTGGAAGGCAGCGCTCAGGGGATTGCGGTGAAAGTAAATCAGGGAACCCCCAACGGCAGCAACAACTTCATTACTTTTTTTGACAACAATAATACTGCCCGCGGCCGTATTGAAGGGCAAACCTCAGCGGAAGTAGCATCCTCTCCGGAGTTCATTTTTGAAACATCTATTTACACTGCCGAAGTCGTTGCCGCCGGCGTCAATATCGGACTTTCCGCCTTGCCCAATGCCTGTGCCGGCGTAGGCGCCGTTGCCTGTCCGCCGGAGCCGTCGGTGGTAGCCATTGCCATAGCCGAAGAAATATTAGCCATCGCCAACCTCGCTGCTTATGAGGCATTTGCTTTTGCCAATGTGGGCGTCACTTATCAGTCTGGTTCTGCCGACTACGCAGAGTGGCTGAAACGCAGCCATGCCGCCGAAACCATGACTCCCGGAGACATTGTAGGGGTAAAGGGCGGTCTCATCAGTAAACGTACCGATAACGGAGTATCGCAGTATTTAGTCATTTCTACCAATCCGGCCATGCTGGGCAATATGCCCGAAGAAGACGAACAAGCGCTGTTTGAAAAAGTGGCTTTTATGGGGCAAATTCCTGTGAAAGTGCGCGGCCAGGTCAATATAGGCGACTTCATCCTGCCTTCCGGGTTCAACGACGGTACCGGCATGGCCGTATCTCCGCAACGCATCAGTCCGGGCCAATACCGCCAAATAGTAGGCGTGGCTTGGTCGGCAACTCCGGCAGGAAGCAAATTGGCCTACATTAACATGGCTATTGGCCTGAACAACAATGACATAGCAAAATTGGTGGAAGAGCAGCAAAACGAAATCGAAAAATTGAATCAGGAAGTAACCGATCTGAAAAATGATTTCGCTGCCCTGAACCGACGATTGGCCGCTTTGGAATCGGGCAAACCAATCGCGCCGCTATCAGCACAACCGCAGCCTGCCACCCGCAGCGAATTCGTAGCAGCCAGCATCCCTGCCGCTTTTGATGCTGCTCAGGCAGAAGAGGCCGTCCTGCTTTTGCAGGAAACCTATCGTTCGCGTGGTTATGACATTCAACAGCACCCTGGACTGAAAAAACTTTTCAGCGATCAGGTATTCCGGCAGGAAATCATTCGCAATGTGCAGGATAACTACGCGGCTACCAGAGATAATATCCTCAAAATGGAGGCAAGAAGAAATTGATACCATTCGACTTGCCAATGCGGAAGGAGGCAGGCGACAGAATGCAGCCTCCTTCCGTTCTCACGATTCACATAAACCATTCAAAACGATGAAAAAACACTTCTTCATCATCCCGGCATTTCTTTTGACCAGCCTTTTCGCTTTCGCCCAAAGCATACCGCAGGGCATCAATTATCAGGCCGTAGCACGCGACTCGAAAGGGGCGCCCTTAGCCCTGCAAAACATTGGCTTGCGCGTGTCGTTGCGAGCGGGCGATGCCGGCGGGAAAGCCGCTTATGAAGAAGTACACCTGTTGAAAACCAATGAGTTGGGCATGTTTCAACTCGTCATTGGGCAGGGCCGAACCGAGCGCGGGGATTTCCGGCAAGTACCCTGGAGCGAACACCCTATTTGGATGGTTTTGGCTTTAGATGAAACCGGAAAAGGGGATTTTGTAACGCTGGCCGCCACACAACTCATGGCCGTGCCCTACGCCTTTCATGCGGGTACTGCCGAAACATGGTCGGCGCCGATGACGGAATTGGAAAAAAACCGACGTTGCAGCCCCACCGGTATTCCTTATTGGACCAACCTTGGCAACTACAATGTCAACGACACCTGCCATTTCATAGGCACCACCGTACCCGTGGATTTCATTTTCAAAACCAACAATGTAGAGCGCATGCGCATCACCAAAAACGGTGAGTTACTGATTGTTGCGCGAACTAATTTTCAGGACAATGTGCAGTTCAGCGGCGATTCCGTGATTGTGGACAATGACCTGTTTGTGGGCGGCAATGCCGACGTCGGGATCAACCTCAGCATCGGGAATGATGTACACATCGGCAATGACCTCCAAGTGGACAGCAATGTGCAAATCAACAATTATCTACAAGTAGAAGGCCCTTCCTGGCTGAATAACAGAGTCATTGTTGACGCGTACATTCAGGGAAGTCAAAGCTCGCAAGACAGCTACCCCTTGCTCATCAGGGGCAGTGGTCAAGGACTGGCGATTCAGGTTGATCCGTCTAACTTTAGCCCATTAGCATCGGGCAGGGGCAACAATTATATATCTTTCTGGAACTCCTCAGCTACCATGACCGGCAGAGTGGAAGGCATGAGCAAGGCAGATCTCGACCCCACCGGACTGTTGAGTATTGTATCGTCTATCATTACCACCCCGCCCTCTACGCTCAACATGAACCCGGCCAGTATTTTACAGTTGCCCACGCTCAATCTGTTCGCCGGCAGCGCCATCACTGGAATTGACTTCAGTGCATTGTCGTTTTCCTCCAACCCCTTTGTTACGGATGGAAATCTGATTTTCAACACAGGGGCTTTCAATCCGGGAGACTTTAATGCCTTAATTAACAGCTCATTGAGCAGTCCTTCTGCGTCATTTTTGAATATCTATAATGGCAGAGACCTTAACGGCACACCTGCCAGCATCTTGTGGCATGTCATCCAAAACATTGTATGCGATACCACTACCGGACTTTTTCCTCTCATTGTTGGAGACCCTGAAGCTGCCACCAACTTCAAGTCACAAATATTTTCCGACTATTCGATGGATATACTTCAGGGAGGAATTTCTACGCTTGGCTCGTTGATACAGTTCGCGGCAAGCTTTGCCAGCCCACTCGACCCGGAAGATGTACTCAGTACAGCCATAGGAGCAGCCGTTGAAATCACCAATATGGTCATTTATGGCAGCTATGCCGACATCAACCTCGGCGTGGCGTATGAGAGTGGTTCCGGAGACTACGCAGAGTGGCTGGAGCGGGCAAATACGGAAGAGATTATGCATCCGGGAGACGTAGTAGGAGTAATAGGCGGAAAGGTGTCGAAACAATTCGCCAACCCGGAGCGATTCATGGTGGTCTCCACTTCGCCCATTGTGCTGGGGAATATGCCTACCGACAAGAACCGCGAGAAAGACCACGAGAAAATTGCCTTCATGGGCCAGGTACCTGTGAAAGTAAAAGGCCCGGTAAAAACAGGCGACTACATCCTGCCTTCGGGCGAGAACGATGGTATGGCCATTGCTGTATCGCCCAAAAACATGAAGGTGCGGGACTACCGCCGCATCGTGGGCGTGGCCTGGAGCGATGCCCATCCCGACAGATACATCAACTACATCAACACCGCCGTAGGTCTCAATCAGAATGACTTTGCTCATGTCCTCGACGAGATGCAGACTCAAATGAATGCCATGCAATTGGCTATTGCCGAGGTGAATCCGAATTTCAAACCGCGCTTGTACGATACCGGCGGCAGTATGGTCGGAGCCGTTCAGGAACGGGACTACTCGGTTTCACCCACGCACAAAGAGGTGCTGTTTGCCGGCGTTTCATCCAAACAATATACCTCTCAGAGGGAAATGCTGGACGATGCGCGCACCATACTGAAAGACAAATCCGGGCTGGATATCAACAAGATAGCTCTTCTGGATCATCTCTTTACGCACCCGGAGCAAGCATCGGCAATGGGGGCGTATTATGAAAATATGAAACGGCAATTTGAAGCAGTTCACGCCGGCATTGCAAAAGAATTGGAAACAAAGTAAAGTTGATTCTTTGACAAATAGTGTGCTTAAAGGAACAGATTCAGCGAAAATCATGCCTCCTTACAGTCGTCCTGCCTTCCGCTAAATCTGTTCCCACACTATTTGTCAAAGAAGGGTAAAGTTTATCATTCCAACCCACCCCGTCCGACTCTCGTCTTTCCGAAGCAAGAACGGACGGGGTTTTTTATGCACTTTTCCCAACCAAAGCCGTACCTTTGCCCCCCACAAAACACAGCAAAATCATGTCACTTTCCTTTCAACATCAGGTGCTGGATCGCTTCCTGCGCTACGTCGTCATAGATACTCAATCCGATCCTGAATCAAAAACCATCCCCTCCACGGAAAAGCAAAAAAATCTGGGCAAACTGCTCGTCAAAGAGTTGCATGAAATCGGTATTTCCGATGCCAAATTGGATAAGTACGGCTATGTTTATGCCACCATCCCTGCCAATACGACCAAAAACGTGCCCGTTATTTGCTACTGCTCTCACATGGACACCTCGCCAGATGCCTCCGGCGCAGGCGTAAAGCCCATCGTACATCGCAATTATCAGGGCCAGGATTTGGTGCTGCCAGATGACCCCACTCAAGTCATCCGCGCCAAAGAGCATCCCGATCTGCTCGAACAGATCGGCAACGACATCGTCACCGCCTCCGGCACTACCTTGCTTGGCGCAGACAACAAAGCCGGCGTGGCCGCCATCATGGACGCAGCACACTATCTGATGACACACCCGGAATGGAAACACGGCGTCATTAAAATCCTATTCACGCCCGATGAGGAGATCGGACGCGGCGTGGACAAGGTAAACATCAAAAAGCTCGGAGCACAGTTTGCCTACACGGTGGACGGCGAGCGCCTCGGCTCTATCGAAGATGAAACCTTCTCGGCCGATGCGGCCGTCATCACCATTGAGGGCGTATCGGCGCATCCGGGGTTTGCCAAAGGTAAAATGGTGAGCGCCATCAAGATAGCTGCCGCCATTATTGAGCGCCTGCCCAAAGACCGCCTCTCGCCGGAGACCACCGAGGGCCGCGAGGGGTTTGTTCATCCGGGCCTCATTTCCGGCTCTTTGGAGTCGGCAACCATCCGTTTCATCGTGCGCGATTTTACGTTGGAAGGCCTCAAAAAACACGAAGACGAACTCCGCGCCATCATGGAATCCGTCTTGGCCGAATACCCCGCCGCCAAAGGAAAAATGGAGATCATTGAGCAGTACCGCAACATGAAAGAGGTGCTCAAAGACTACCCGCAAGTGGCCGCCCACGCTGTGGAAGCCATCAAAAGAGCAGGCATCACGCCGCATTTATCGAGCATTCGCGGCGGCACAGACGGCTCTCGCCTATCCTTTATGGGACTGCCCTGCCCCAATATTTTTGCAGGCGAACACGCTTTTCACTCCCGTTTGGAATGGGTGTCGGTACAGGATATGGAGAAGGCCGCCGAAACGCTGGTACACTTAGCCGGTGTATGGGAGGAGCATAGTTAGTTGATGCCCTGAAGAAAAGTGAAGGGGGGACTGAGCAGGAACACAGCCCCGTTGTCAGCCCTTCACTACGCTCAGATATTGTCAGAAATCAGCCTCAGCGCCCACCGAGGACATCGCGGACGGAGTCAATTTTAGGTTTCCAGTAGGAAGATTCCGTGATGTTGTCGCGCACTACGCCGCGCGAGGTGGTGCTGTGTATGACATGGATACCGGTGCGGTCGTTGGCGATGACCAAAGCGACATGAAAAATAGGTTCTGCGGGGCTTCTGCGAAAAAAGATCAGATCGCCGGGTTTGGCTTCCTGCACAGGTTTTGCCCGGCCCTGTTTCGCCTGTTCGGCAGACGAGGGCGATAGTTGTACCCCGTAGTTTTTAAAAACATAATTGGTGAATCCCGAACAGTCGAATCCCGTTTGCGGCGATTTTCCGGCATACTTGTATCGCGTTCCTTCGTACTTGCGGGCATAATCGGCAATATTGCGGCGGAAGTTGGAGGTATTGCTCGTGCCCGCATCGGAGCTTACCGGCTCCGAAGTCAGATTGCGCAGAAAATTACACCCGCTGATAACGAGTGTCATTCCGCAGCAAAGCAAGGCGATACGAAGTGTGGAGGAGATAGTTGGCGTGTTCATCGGGAAAATTTTGGGGCAAAACGAAAACGCCCGATGAATTAGTACAAAAGTAATGGCTTTGGCAGCAATGAATTACCATCCGGCTACATCCAAATATTTCACCGCGTGCATAAAACCGCCGTCATCAGACAAGTCCAGCACCCGCATCCCCGGCCGATAATGATCTATGCCGAAGTCCTCTCTGAATCCATCTATCTGGAAGAAAGTAGAGGGTGTGATGTGTACATGTAAATGACCTGAGTGCATCGTTTTTTCTACATGATAATGCCCGCAAAAGACATGAATGGGGTGCTTTGTATAAGCAGTTGCAACATGGAGAAAAACCTCCGGATTTTGGAGCGGGTAACGGCTGTCCATGAACGGCACGCCGGCTTTCAATGGCGGATGGTGCATAAAAATGATCTGCCTCCGGGTAATGGTTTGAAGGCGGGCCGCGAGCCAGTCGGCCTGTGCTTGAGAAAGCACTCCTGTGGACGTATCTAAAAACAAAAACCGGAAGCCGCCCATGTTTCGCTCAAAGGCCATTTCACCGCCGGGCAGCAACAAATGGTTGCGGTCGAAAACCTGAGCCATGAGTGCTGTTTCGTCATGATTGCCGGGAATGATATCGTAAGGCAGTGTCAGGCGTTCTATTTGCTCTCTGATCCAGCGGTAATTGTTCGCATTGGCGGTGCTGTAACACAAGTCTCCGCTAAAGACGAGGTAGTCGGGTTGTAAATGCCCGGCGAGATGAAGCATATCCATAAAATTACCCCGCACATCCACATCGCGGGTCACTTCGCCTTCCTCTCCTATATGTATGTCTGTGATTTGGATGATTCTCATAACAGCCCCTATTTTTTGTTTGGAAACAGGTGGTTTCAGCGTAGCAATAAGATGTATGCAGCCGCAAAGGGTATCAAAAAAATAAAGCCGTCAAAGCGATCCAAAAGACCGCCATGGCCGGGCAAAAGCCGCCCGGAGTCTTTAACCTCGAAACTGCGCTTCAGCATAGATTCTACCAAATCGCCGAATGTACCAAAAACAGCAACGATGAGCGCCAGCATGATCCAATTGAGAGGCGACAGCGAGGTAATAAACAGACTCAAAATCCAGCCGACAGCCAAAGTAAATACGCCTCCACCCAGCGCGCCTTCCCATGTTTTTTTGGGCGACAGCCTGGGACTGAGCGGCCTGCGGCCCCAACGCGAGCCGAAAACGTAGGCCGCCGTATCGTTGCCCCAGGTGAGAATGAGCAAACCCATGACGGCGCCGGCGTAAAATTGTTTCCCGTCAAAAGCAATGAATTCGAGCATCGCAAACGGCACCCCGATATAAACCATGCCCAACACTGCATAACCCACATTGGTAAACGGATGCTCGGATTGCGCATACATTTCATAAATAAAAGCCATAAAAAGCAAAGGAAAAAAAACGAGAAGAGAGCCGGATACAAACAGCGCTTCGTCAGCTACCAATCCGAGGTGCATCAGCGAATTGCCGGCAAATGGAGTTAGTCCTAACAGCACCCCCAGCATTTTTCGGATGAGGTCTCGCTTGCGCCCGCGATCCAGTACCAAACTCAGGTATTCCCACAAACAACCCGCCGTGATGACGGCAAACAGACCTACGAAGGTGTAACGACCACCATAAATGCCGCCTACCATAACTAAAATAAAAAAGAATCCGGTGATACCTCTTTGCAACATAAGCCTGACTTGAAATGCAAAGGTAGGAAAAATGCAGGGCAAACGCATCAAATGATATGACGACCTCGGAGAGGTCGTATCTTTGTAGAAATAAGCGTTTTTTCACGTTTAGACGACCTCGGAGAGGTCGCACATGATATAATAAGACAATGTGCGACCTCTCCGA
>ERZ761610.335-NODE-335-length-39463-cov-34.190190_pt1 | contig 39463 bp, 31 predicted proteins | sample MGYA00512164_ERZ761610 | MGnify/ENA primary metagenome ERZ761610 (study PRJEB28899, sample SAMN02850038) | bioreactor sludge metagenome | biome: EBPR Sludge; feature: EBPR Bioreactor; material: flocular biomat | place: Australia: Thorneside Wastwater Treatment...
ACGAGAGCGCCGCTATACTCTCTTAACCTACGGAAGTCTTTTTTGGGGCAGTACATTGCGCACAAAATGGCTAAAGCGTTGACGGAGGGTGTTGTTGAAACGCTCAAGGTGATTAGTGGAGTCCCGTTTGGGATCGCAAGCGCCATATCGGCCACCGGGCAAGACATTGTGATCGCTCTCCAGATGATCGGTATAAAATCGGCTTTGGCAGTCAGCGAGCGGGATACGCCTCCAAAGAAGATGGGCGGTGGCGCCATCGCGCGGGCCTAGCGCATAGCCCACGATCTGGCGGGTGCGACACAGGGTCCGCCATAGCCCGATCACCCTGCGCCGCCAGTGGCGATGAAGCTCCACAGTTCATCAAGCTCCAGGGCTTTCTGAGGCTGGGCGAGGAGGCAGGGGGGCCTCCAAGGATGGCAAATTCTGGACTTTTTTTGAGTCCCTTTGAGACCGTGTTGTGCGACACGCCGAACATCCGGATCAATCCCCGTAGTGAGGAGCCCTCCTGATCAGCCCGTAAAATCTGCTCTTTGGCCATTTCCGGATATCCCAGCGCCCAAAGGCTCTCCCGGAAACTGCGTCCGCACGCATGAACCGATAGCACAATTTACCGTTGCCGGTTTTACCATGCTTGCGCGTTTGCTTGTTGCGACAGTGGTAACAGTTCAGCGCACTTGAATAACCGCATTCACCGTTGTAAGCCACTATTTTATATCGAGCCAAGCCTGAAACATCAGCACATCCCATAAATGATATTGCCAATTATGGGTTCCAGCCAAGTGTTCCGCCCATTTCTGGCGGATCGCTGGGCTGCGAAAGAAACCTTCTTGTCGCAATCGGCTCTCATCAAGCAACGCCTCAGCCCAGTCGCGCAACGGGCCGCGCAGCCAGCTATCCAGCGGAATGGCAAAGCCCATTTTCGGCCGTTCGATCAATGCTCTGGGTACGTATTGATCAAGTACCCGCCGCAAAATCCATTTGCCTTGGCCATGGCGGATCTTCATGGTAAGCGGCAGTCGCCAGGCGAATTCCACCACCCGATGATCTAGGAAGGGCACCCGCGTTTCCAGGCTCACCGCCATTGCCGCCCGGTCCACTTTCACCAGGATATCGTCGGGTAGATAACTCATGGTGTCGAGGTACATCATACGCTGTTCAAAATCACTCAACGTAGCCCACTGATCAGGATTGGAGAGGATCGTCGGCGATTCGTTAGCGCTGATTACCAGGTCTAGTGGCTGACGCCAATGAGAAATGAGTATGTGATAAATTTGATTGGAGTCAGCGGCGCTCAGAATTTCGACCAGTTTGTATGCCTTGTCACCGGGTTGGCTGAACCGCAGCCGTGGTGGTAGCCAACCAGCCAGCACGCCGTAGAGGCGGTCCCAAGCGCTGGGCGACAGCGCGGTTATGCTTTTCGCCGCGAGTTTTCGAGTGGAGATCGGCATCCAGCCAATCTTGCGCCAAATTGAGTTAACTAGGTGATGGCGGTTGTAGCCACCGAATAACTCGTCGCCGCCATCGCCCGACAGGGAAACCGTGACGTGGCGGCGGGTCAGTTGAGCTACGAGAAAGGTCGGAATCTGGGACGAATCGGCGAACGGTTCATCATAAATTTTAGAAAGGGAGGGAATGACCGCTTGCGCCTCCTCTGAGGTTACGTGCAGTTCGGTGTGGTCGGTACCGAGATGATGCGCGACCGCTTTAGCGTAGTGCGCTTCATTGTAGCCGGACTCGTGAAAGCCGATGGTGAAGGTTTTGACCGGTTGACTGGCCTGCGCCTGCATCAGTGCGACGACCACCGAAGAATCCACGCCGCCGGATAGAAAGGCTCCGAGCGGTACATCGGCGAGTTGCTGGCGGCGTACGGCATCCCGCAATAGATTGTCTAGTGCAGCGACAGCTTCATGGTCATTGCCCTCGAAAGGTTGCGTTTGCCTGTGTTCGGCAACCTCGCGCAACGACCAATAGGATGCCGGCGCGGCGTCTGCCGAGCAGGCGTGGGGAGTGGTAGGCAGGGTAAGCAGGGTGCCTGGCGGCAGTTTGTGAATCCCCTGATAGATCGCATAGGGCGTGGGGATGCAATTGTGCCGGAGAAACAAGCTCAGGGCATCGCGGTTGATCTCAGCCTTGAAAGCAGGATGGACCTTAAGGGCTTTGAGTTCCGAGCCGAATAGGAAAGTGTCGCCCTGCCAGCCATAGTAGAGCGGCTTTTCGCCCAAGCGATCACGGGCTAGCGTGAGGGTGCGTTTGGCCCGATCCCACAGCGCAAAGGCGAACATGCCAATGGTGTGCTTGAGGGTGGCCTCGACCCCCCATACTTCAAAGCCCGCTAGCAGGGTTTCGGTGTCCGAATGGCCGCGCCAATATTTCTCTTCTAGACCACTGACAGGAGAGGGGTTGAGGACGAGGGCGTGGCCTTTCAACTCCTCACGCAAATCCAGATGGTTGTAAATCTCCCCGTTGAACACCAGCACGAACCGCCCGGACGGGGAAACCATCGGCTGATGGCCAGCTGACGAAAGGTCGAGAATCGCGAGGCGGCGATGCGCGAGGCCAATTCCGGCATCGGCGTCAACCCATACCCCCGTGTCATCCGGACCGCGATGGACAATTTTCGTTGCCATCGCCGCCAAGGTCGCTTTTGCGCGTTCGGTGGAAAAACCGCCGGGTTGCCAAAAACCAGTCAATCCACACATTTACTGCTTCTTACCTCGACTTAAGTCGATCAATTCCTCATAAAATGCTTCGTATTGCTTGACAACCTCACCAATCTCAAAATGTTCCGCTACTCGCGCTCTAGCCTGTTTTCCCAAAACGCGACGCTCAGTATCCGGCATTGCCAGTAATTGATCCCAAGCCACCGCCAGTCCGGTCATATCGTCTGGCGGCACCACTCGTCCGGTGTCGCCGACGATATAAGCCGAATCGCCGACATCTGTTACCACACAGGGAATACCGCAGGCCATAGCCTCGCCGAGTACATTCGGAAACCCCTCGCCGCAAGAAGAAGAAGAAGCAATATCCAAAGCAGCCGTTAGCCTTGGAACGTCATCTCGAAGTCCCAGAAGATGGACAACTTCGGCAACTTCGAACTGCTGAACCCATTGCCAGATGGCTGGATTGCTCTTGTCCACGCCCGCGCCGGCCAATAAAAAATGAACATCAGGCCGCTGACGGTGAAGTTGGCCGGCTGCTTCCAGGAAACCCTTGTGATTTTTTTGCGGGTCAAATCTCGCAATTAGACCGATCAGTGGGGCAATTTCTGATATTCCCAGCTCCATTCGTACCGAACAACGCGATGCCGGATTTGGATAAAAACGACTGAGGTCAAAACCATTGGGTACGATCACGAACCGTTTAGGATCATATCCGATGTTGATATGGATACTACGAGCAGCTTGAGAATTACAGACAATCCTATCCGGCTTCAAATAGGCAATGCGAGCGCACAGATGAACCACCGCGCGAGTGGTCCATTTGTTCTTGTCACGGGAAAGGTTGCTTTGTCGGATATTCCAGGCGACAGCTGGTACTCCAGCCAGTCGAGCCGCCAGACCACCGAGTAAATCGGCGTGATACATCCAAGTTTGCACGATTTCCGGCTTCAGGGCTTTGAGTCGCCGCACCATGCGGACAAAAGCCACAGGGTTAGGCATCGCCGGCTTCATGCCCAAAGCCTCGACGCGAATACCCAACGCTTGAATTCGGGGTCCGATTTCACCCAGAGAGGTCAGAGAAATAACATGGGACGAAAAACGGGAATCGAGCCGTTCCAGCAGCTTGAGCAACATCATTTCCGCACCGCCGGTGGAAAGACCAGTGATGATATGCAGCACTCTTTTTTTTGTTTCCACTTCAACCATAGTCCTTATTCCCATCCGAAACTAGGTTGACCGATTCGTATAAACCATTGCAGTAACAAATAAAACAAAAATAATCCTAAAAAAGCCAAGTTTCTCCAACCAGTCAGTCGGAGTCCTGACAAGAGAACCAGCAACACTGTATTCTCAAAAATTCGGGCAGAAAAAGGAGAAAAGAAATAAGTGCAAAGGTAAAAGATAATAGTGTTAATCTCAAATGCACACTGTTTAAGAAACTCGCGTCCTTGCAGAACCATTACGATCAATACCAGCATCCAGAAGGCAAATCCTAAACCACTGAAGTCCTCAGCAGGAGCGGTATAAAGTTTTGCTTGGCGAGCGCCTAACGATTCTGCTAACCAAGAAGTGCTACCCAAGCCAACTGCCGTGCCCACCATTAGCAAAGTGCGTAAATCTGCCGCAAGTCGCAACGACCGCATTATCCTAACTGAAGCTAATAAGAACAACACAAAGAAAAAAGAGGAATGGATGAAGGGGGCTACGACCAGCAGCATCCCGCGTAACGGTTGCCGGCTGGCAAACCAGCCGGCAAGAAATACCGCGATGGCCGTACCTTGGCGCAAATGGATAATATGGTTTTTGACGACCTGCGGCACCAATAAAAAGAGCAACAGCCACATAAACTGTCGAGGTTCATGCCGCAGTACAAACCAAGCCACCAGCGTGGCCGGTACGAAAATGAGCGTCCGCAGAACAGCCTCGGGCGGAAGGACTGCTCCCAGTCCAGCGTTAAGAAGTAGCCACAAAGGTTCGTTTACCAGCCCAACGAGTAGTCCCTCCTCCCAAGTGCGTTCAAAGATCTCCCACGAGTGCTCGGCGTAAATCAAATAATTTGCGCGATCCTTGAATATATCTAACGGCAGGCCGGCGAGGAAGCCGCCATAAATCACTGATAAGATCCATACGAGCAACTGGTAGTTCAGGCTGGGCCTGATTGACTTGGCACTCGAAATGGCATCAAACGGTATTCGCCTGACTCTCACCACCTTACCTCTAAGGCTGTCAGATAACCGTTTACTGCTTGGCCCACCCCAAAGTCAGCCGCACGCGCAGCCACATCAGGGTGTTCGGTCTCGTCCAGGGTCGCGGCCATGGCGGCGGCCAGCGCCTCGACATTCCCGACTGGCACCAACCGTCCCCATTTACCATTTTCGAGAATCTCCATCGGGCCGCTTGGACAGTCGGTGCTTACTACTGGCACGGCGCAGGCCATCGCTTGAATCAACGTTCCTGGCAAACCCTCCCAGGCTGAAGACAGCACAAACAAAGCCGAACGACGTATCCAGGCAAAAGGGTTATCTATAAAGCCTGAAAGGACCACATCTGCTACCAGTCCCAATTCCGCGACCTGCGCTTCCAACATACCGCGCAGTTCGCCCTCACCCAAAATTATTAGCCGCGCCGCACGTTGTGCGCGTAAGCGAGCAAATGCCCGAATCAAGGTAGAGAAGTCTTTTTGCCCTGTAAGTCTGCCTACCGCAAGAATTACTGGGGGCTCTCCAAGCTCGAACCAAGGGTGGTTAACCCTCTCGTGGCTTTGGCGAACAAGCGCTTCAGTCACCACTGGGTTATATACGACCTTCACATTTTGACGCGGCAAGCCGATTGTCGCAGCCAAATCATCTGCTACCCCACCAGATACCGCTACTACTCCATGGGCTTTGGGATAGGTGTGCCGCATTAACCAGGGTAGTAGCCACGCTCGCTTTTCTCGCGCCCCTCTGATCGAAATGCTCAATGTATTGCGTTCTGATAGCACCAGTCTGGTGGAAACTCGCGCCAGTTGTTTTGCCCACACCGCTACCACATTGGCGTGGCTGAGAGCTGAAAGCATAGCCCGTGGCCGTTCACGCCGGAGATAACGCACCAGTCCGGGCACACTCAACAGTACTCGGGAAGCACCGAGATCCACCACGCGCACTGCATTTGACACATCTTTAAGATAAGGGCCTTTGGCTTTGGCCAACACTAAGTCGATGTTGAGTCCCCGCGCTGCAAAGCTATTGGCCAGAATGGTCATCACCCGTTCGGCGCCACCGCCACCCAAAGAAGGCACGTAAAGGGCGATTCGATCCGTCATGATAATTCGCTCCAAATGAATTGATGTTTGCCGCTGGCGCTCGGCATAATTTCATCCAGAATTTCGATTTTGATGTTAATATTCGCGCCCAGAACACTGTGTAGCTTCGCCAAAATTTGCCCCTTTTCTGACTCCCAAGCCCCAGTATCTTGCAGAACTAGCTTAAGCTCGTAATTGTCCAGCGCTTTCTGTAGTAGCTGAAACTGGCGAATAGAAATAAAAGGCTGGGTTTTTTCAATATCCTTGAAATAAAATGTGGTCATTAGTGCGGCGCTGGAATAGGTTCCCTTACTAGTCCTAATAATGTTATTCACTCGCCCGCTCACTTCCTGCAGCAGTGGCCAGTGCCGCCCGCACTCACACGCACTCTCCGCCCATGCCGCCATATCACCAATGCGGTAACGAATGATCGGCATTGCAAAGTTAGTTAGCAAGGTCACTGCGACTTCTCCAACTTCACCCGGCGAACAGGGGCTACCGTCTGCACGCAAGATTTCTATATGTTGAGTATATGGATTAACATGCAAACCGTGATGGCATTCGCATTGACAGGCGATGTCACCTACTTCGCGCGAGCCGTATCGGTTGAATACTGGTGCAGAAAACATCTGTTCGATCATGCGGCGCATATGAGGATAGAGTGTTGCGGCCGAGGTTATTACCGCTTTAGGTGAATGCACGCGAAGACCTTCACGCTCGATAAATCGTGCCAGTTCGAAGGCGGCATCCGCATAGGCCAAAATCTGAACAGGCCGAACCCGGTTAATGGTTTTCACGAATGACCGCATGTCCGCTTCGGTCATACGAAAGGTATTGAGTAGATACTCGTTTCGCAGATAACAGCCAAGGCGTGTTCGCAGAGAATCTTTGCCGACCAGCAGATCGCGCTCCGAACCCCACAAGACCACCTTAGGCATACCTTTCGCATATCCAGTCCATGCATCAAACAACATTTTACCTGCTTGTCCTGCATTGTGATATGCGGCATCTTGTACGAATCGAGCTGTCTTGCCGGTCGAGCCTCCGCTGGTATTGTAATACCACTGGCGCTTATCGAGGTCGTCGCTTTTAAAGTCATTCAAACGATAGCCAAGGATGGTCTTGTCAAGCAAGGGCAATGCATGCAGTGTCTTGATCGGTTTGGCGGTGATGTCTTCCACCCCTAAGCCGAGACGGCTGATTTCCTCTCGATAATAAGGTACTTTGTCGAGCGAAAATCGGAGCAATTCAGCGACCCTTTTTTCATGCTCCGCAACTATGGCTTCCTCTGTGTCGAACTGGTGCTCACGATAATATTTCAAAAATGACAGCTGCTGGCTCCTTCCAGTACCGCGCAACAACCATGAATGAAGCAATGGTCTTAGAAATGGACGATTCACAATCTTGACTCCGTGCATGTTGTTCTGCTCTGGAGGATGTTCACCCATAGATAAATATTGCGATTTTCGGGTGTCGCTTGAAGATTTCCGGCTGGGAGAGTGCGTGCCAGAGGCGCAGGGAAAGGTCGACCATGTAGTCTTGCTTGCGACCTTGGGCCGGCGGAATCAGGCTAGGTAGCGGCACATGTTCGTGTTGTCCTCAATCACGACCGTGTGGGTTTTTCCGATTCGATACCGCTCAGCGTGCAACACTTTGGAGAAAGTAGCCTCATCGTTGGTAAGGAACCAGCACCTTGCACTCCGTCAAGTGCTGGATTTTGGCGTAAAGCAGTTGGAAGGTGTCAGTATCATGATCGCCCACAACCCAGTCGACACGTCGCCGAGAGCCACGGTCCAATGCCTTGATGATCCATCACTTGTTTTTTTCGATCCGACAAAATGCCACATCTCGTGAAACTCCAGCTCGCGAACTTCGCTGGGCACTTCAGGCTTGCCCAAAGAACCGAACGAAGCCTTGCCCAGCGCATACAAGATCACCGCGAGCGTATGTCGGGCCGTCCGGTTCGGGACCGTGCGCCGGTCGTCCAGCACGTGGTTTAAGCCACAGCGTTTGCACTGGCACCGCTGAACTCCGCGTATCCATGCGTTCTCTAGGTAATGCGACAGGTAAGGCAACGAACCGCATGCTTTGCACGTCATGCTTCCCTCTCTCCTATCCTTGGCGTAGCTATCTTTTTTAGGTAAACCCTCTCCCGCTGTGATCATTAAGACGATTCACTGATAACCTCCATAAAAACACGATCCCACATGTCCAATATTCGCGTCATGGAAAACCGCTCCTGCACCTTTATCGCCTGTTCGGCCATCCGCTTGCGCAGAGTTTCGTCATCCATCAGCTGCGTGAGAGCGGTGGCAAGCGCTCCTGTATCACTGACCGGACGCACCAACCGGCCGTCCATCTCATCACGAATGATATCCCTAGGCCCAGTGTCACAATCGAAGCTCACCGCCGGGCAACCATGAGCCATTGCTTCGACAAGAACCAGTGGAAAACCCTCAAAATGCGAACTCATTACGAACAGATCGGCTCGCGCGTACCAATCCGGCATGTTGCCAGCTCGGCCGGGCAATTTCACGCGATGTCCTAGCCCCAAGGCCTCTACTTGGGCTTCCAAATCCGATCGCTCCGGCCCTTCGCCGAGAATTACCAAATCCCAGTCAGCATAAGCAATAGCGATCCCAGCAAAGGCTTTAATAAGCAAGTCAAACCCTTTTACTTTCGTGAATCGTCCCACAGCCAGCACGATCCGCCGATGCCCCAGCACCACCCTCTCCGGCGGTAATATGGGCTCGGAAACCGGCAGGGGGAACGGCACCGCATTGGGGATGACCGTCAAGCGGCAACCCGACACATGCGCTTGCATCCATTCGCGGCTCTTATCTGTCAAAACCACCACCCTCGCGGCGTAGAGATAGCTGTACCGTCGCAGCCTATGCCACATCGTACCGGCCGCAGACCGGGCGGGATAAGCGTGCTCGCAAGCCAGAACCTTATAGGGTAGACCAACATTCGCGAGAATGGTCAGCACGGCGGTTGTAGCCATCATCCCCAGTACCACATCGGGATTTTCATCGCGCAGCACTCCGCGCAACGCCGCCAGCCGGCTTAGATTGGCCCACATCGCCTTAAATACGTTGCCAGAGTCGCTGGCAAGATCGAGAGCGACCCGGCGCACGATTGGATGGAGAATATAAAAATCCTGATTTTCTTGGGATAGCGTTACCACCGTCACCGTCCAGCCTCGTTCGACCCAAGCGTTGGCGAGGTTGGCCGTTACCCGCTCGGCACCGCCGGCACGAAGGGAATGAATCAAAATGAGTATTTTCACTCTGTTGATCTTTCTCTATCCAGCCACAGAACAAGCCCAAGAAAACAACTCAATGAGTATGAGTACATCAAACTGGTGGCTAGAGCGATGCCCTCAATGCCCATCCAAGGGGTCAGCAATAGATTGAAGCCTAATTTCACTAAAAAGTTGGTTGCAGCGAAAATGCTCATCACGCCAAACCGATTGCAACTCGCCATGAGTTGTACCAGAACCAAGACAGAGAAGTAAAAAGGTAACTGTATCAAACTCCAGCGAAAAACGGCAGCCACCACCACCGTATCGTTGGCGGTAAAGGCTCCTCGCTCGAACAATAATTTAATAATCCAAGGTGCGGTAAGCCAGCAAACGGCAGCCGCTCCGCCGCCGATTGCAAACATTAATCCCGACCATTTCAGAGCCATGCGGCGCGCGCGCGCCCAATCGCCTAACGCAGCAATCTCGGAGAACACGGGTAGGGTAGCGCGCGAGACAGCTAAGCTCCCCAGCCCATTCAACAGGGCGATGAGGCGGTTTCCATAACTCAAGGTAGCAATCGCGCTATCACCCAATTGAGCTGCAAAGTATTGATCCAATGGAGTAATGAAACTCATGACAAACTGGCCGATTGCCATGACCCCGACGGCTTGATAAAACTCCGGCCAGTGCGAAGAGCGCCAAGACCAGCGGAACCGGAATGATTGACCGTCCGCTCGTTGCGCCAGATACGCTAGCCACGCGGTTTGCACGACAAATCCTAATAGAACACCCCAAAGCAAGGGAGCAATTTCGGCACCCTTGGGCCAAAATAGGATAAAGCCGCAGATGGCAGCGGCCGGCATGCTTTCCAGCAGAGTGTTGACCTGCTTCTCCTGCGCCTGTAACCGAGCAGCTAAAACTTTGATTGTCAGGATCAATAGCGCCACCGGCGCCATGCCAAAGATCAGTTGCCGCGCCATCTGTCGGGTCTCTTCTGACAGGCCAGCCGCGAGATACGCGAGTGCTGGCGGACCCAGCAAAACGCTGACTAGCATGAATAGGCCGCCCAGTATCAGCACAGTCCCGTGCATTTCCTCCAGAAACAGTGCACGATCTTTGGAATCCTGCTGGCGCAGGCGCACCAAGATCGGAATCAGTACCACGCCAATGACCGAAACTAGCGTACCCGGTATCCAAGTAACCACAGTGAAGGCCAACTGATAAGCATCCACCACACCACTGACCCCATAACGGTACGCAACTGCCATCTCCTTCGCCGCGCCGGCCAGTTTGCCCAACAGTGAAAATAGCGACACCCAAACAGCGCTTCTGGCAATGCGTTTGTGGTCGGAATGGAGTGCAGCGAATCGCTGTTTAATCTTGGATGGGATGAATTTCATGGAACGAGAGTAGCCAGAAATAATTGTCCCTTTCTCATAAAATAGCCCATAAAGGTGTTATCTCAATTTTAATTGATAAGGCAAGAAGAATTTTGAGGTATTGATTATGGTTGAAGTTGACTAATTTAATTTTTTGGTAAAGCAACTTTTTTTATTTAGATTTATATTTATAAATTGATTTAATCCCCATTTCTCAGAAATCGTTCGTTCCAATGCAGCTACGAGTAATTCATGATGTGATTCGCAACGAATCAAATTAAGCTTTTTAAGGGCCATTTTGGGTCTAAGAAAAAGCGACACGAGTGGTGTATTTCTCATCAAAAATCCAAGGCCTATAAAGTTAAAAGGGAAATACTGATTAGCGATATAAGTATTTATCCTTTTTTCACAAAATTTTTGCCACTCACTTAACCATGCATTATCGTTTTCAAGAGTACTTCGCAAAGATTCAATTCTGCACAAAAACAACTCTTTTTCAGGGGACATGAGTTTTGTGATGCCAAGATTATTAAAGTTTTGAATATAAGGGATTAATTGCATTTGCCGAAAACTCTTAGTTTTGATATCAAACTCGAGTTTGGCCATATAGCCTTCATTCCAACCATTAGGAGGATTTTCCGCATCAAACAAAAAATTTCCCAAACTGTATACAATGGGTTTATCTTTATAATACTCATATGCTCCTGGCACATGCGGATGATGACAGATCATGGCATCCACTCCTAGATTAATATAATGCTTACAGATTTTTCTCAAGCCAGGACGAGGATAAGAGAAATATTCGTTACCTCCATGAAAGGTTACAATCACAATATCTGCATTGTCTTTAGCTATTTGAATTTGATGATAGTTGTCAATCACATTTATCGGACCAGCGCCCGCCGAACCATTTTCAGACAAATTAAACTCATGCTCGGCAATCGCAATCAATGCGATCTTTACTCCTTTTCTCTCAGCAAAATAAACGTTTTGAGCTTGCTCCAGATTGACGCCAGCGCCAACCGTATCAATACTATGGTCTCGGCAGGCTTTGATCGTATCAATTAAGCCTTGATTTCCATAGTCCATAATATGGTTATTGGCCAAACCCACTACTTGAAAGCCTGCTTGAGAAATATATTTAGCACATTCAGGGCTCGCTTTGAGTGCTGGTCCATTTTTTTTGATCGGTTTGTCGTATGTGGTAAGAGGGCACTCCAAATTCACAAATGAAAAATCAGCTGATTTGATATCATCATTTATGTTTGCAAAGACTGGTGTACCGCTTAGAAGAAGAGATTCAAATCGACGAGTTGGCGCGAGGTCGCCGCAAAATATAAGATTTAAGGAGTTCATACAATTTTCCATTAATCTATAAGTAGAATACAATGGTTCTTCATCCCTTTTTGTGGAGTTGGCTCTGTCGAACAAACTTTAGTTTGTCAAACCGACTCTACAACTTTACAGATCAATCGATTAGATTCGTCAGCAGATCCAGTCTGGCTGGCTCCACAAAGATCATCGAAGAACCCGATTAGTAAGAAAGACACCTTCATAATCTCTTGGAAAATTTTGATAGGATAGGGTTAGCTTAGAGCTTCTTTCAGACTTCTCTTCTTTCTACAGAAGCAAGGCCCAAGCCTTGGACAATCCCCTATTAAAATACCCCTTGCAAAGGCTCAATATCGGTAATTTCTACCCACTATGCCGAATTGTTTCAAAATCAGCTTGATAAAATTTGGCGGCCCACCCCGCAAATATTGTAATGGCCTTATCTTAAATCCTAAAATCACCAAGAACTTCAACTATATTAACTTACTCTATAATGCCTGTAAAACATAAAACCGACTGACGGAGGAGAGCCAGTCGGAAATATTTAATACGAGTATTCGAGTATTTCGCGACTTTGGAGATACTATGGAGCTAGTGAAATCAGTAGGAATTAATAAGGATATGGTAAACATCTGTGTAGATTAGTTTCTCGACAACAGGCGGGATCCACCATAGTAACTGGAGTCGTGGTAGTAGCCATAAGCCTCATATTGAAGTTGAACTTTTGTCAGGAATACTCCGATCATATGAACTCGTGCTCTACGCAGCCGTTTACATGCAGCCCGCACCTGATTGCGCCGAGTATTCTCTACATCAATGCTAAGCAGCGTGCCATCGCAGAGATGGCCCAAGATCAGCGCATCGGCTAAATCCAACACTGGTGGGCAGTCTACTAACACATGGTCGAATTTTTCGCTAGCCATAACTAACAAATCCCCCATCCTAAAACTCGATAGCAGCTCGGCGGGATTGGGCGGCAACGGTCCCGATGGAATAACGAACAGATTAGAGATATGAGTAGGTTTGGCAATATTTACGGACCGGGCATGATCGCCGGTAAGAAGATTGGTTAAACCCACCTCATTGTTCAGTTCCAAGATACGATGAATAGATGGGTTACGCAAATCAGCGTCGATCACGAGCACTTTCTTGCCTGTCCGTGCAAATTGAATCGCTAAGCTAATTACGGAAGTGCTTTTCCCCTCGCCAACCATGGAACTGGTAACTGCTAAAGAACGCGGCAAACCGCTGTGGGTAGAAAATGCCAAGGTGGCGCACAAAGAGCGGTGGGCTTCGGCGATGATCGAACCTGGCTGATCAAATCCCATCAGGGCAATTGAACGTGTTTCACCGCGCTTCCGCTGGACCCACGGAATCATTCCCAGCACTGGCAGGCCCAGCGCTTTCTCGACTTCATCGGCCTGCTTGAAGGTATTGTCGAGATGCTCGCGCAGAAACGCCATGCCGATGCCACCTAACAGGCCAATCATCAGCGCCAGCAAGGCATTTTGAAAGCTTTGAGGACTATTAGGCGTTCTCGGCGCTTTGGCTTCATCTACTACTGAAATATTGTTGGTACCCACACCAGCCGCCACTCCAATTTCCTTATAGCGTTGCAACAGACCATTGTATAATTCACGGTTAGTATCGACCTCGCGACGGACTATGTTCAACTGGATGCTGCGGCCCTGCTGTTCCAACACATCCCGCTTGAGCTGGTTGAGATTCTTGTTTAACAATACTTCCTCGGTCTTCGCCGCTTCGTAGGTGGCGGTTATCGCACCACGAATGTTGGCTACCTCTCGATCGATTTGTTGGTCGGTTTGGTCGATTTGACCCCGCAGTTGCACCATGGCCGGATAACCTGGCTTGAAGACTTTGAGATTGTCCTGGTACTGGGCTTCCAGTTTAGCTTTAGTTTCCTTGAGAGTTTGGATGATCTTGCTTTCCAACACCTGATTTAATCCATGGCCGCGCGTTTCGAGCATTTGCCGGTAAACTGCTTCGGCGGCGGTACGCTGCTTCTCCGCCGTCGCCAGACCCGCATTAATGACGGCGAGCCGCTGGGAGACAATGTTTTGGCTCTCGTCGATGTTGACGATGCCCTGCCGACTGGCGAAATTGACCATCTCTCGTTCCGATTCCTCCAGCCGGGTTTTGAGTTGTTGCAAACGTTGCTGAAGGAAATCGCGCGCGTAGGAGGAAGCGTCGTACCGGCGCTCCAGATTGAAGTCGATGTAGGTCCGGGCTAAGGTATTGAGGACGGTCGCCGCCAGGTCGGGGTCGGGACTGTCGTAAGAAAGCTTGACAAGGCGTGAGTTGCGTACCGGCGCAATGGTCAGGTTGTCCAGGAAAGCCGTGATGATCGCTTCTTTGCGCGCAGTCTCGGAGGTCGGTTCCGATTTTTCGGCTTGCAGCAGGGCCAACGGCCACCAACTCCCAAACCATTCCTTGGTTCGAGCCAGTAAGTTAGGGGAAATGACCTCGGTTGGTCGGTTGACCAGATCCAGTTGATCGATCACCCGCTGGGCCAGGTTTCGGCTTTTGAGCAACCCATACTGCGTTTGATAATAATCCAGGCCTGTACCCGTCGTTTCATCCGGTGCCACCCCCTCAATCTTGAGCACCCGGATGTCCTCCCGATCAACCTGCAAGGTCAAATTGGCGCGGTACATGGGCGTCGTCAAATAGGTAACGGCCAACACCAGGGTGAGGACGATCAGGGTGACCAGCAGGATGGTCCAGCGGCGTTGGACAATGACGCTCCACAGCTTACGCAGGTCGAATTCGTCCTCCTCATCCGGCTCCAAGACCCCTACCTGAGAAATTGGGGTCGTCATCGAATCAAGCCGATGCGCCGCCCGCTCGATCAGGGATTGGCCAGCCTTGGGCCGATTGTCGTTTTCATGGATCGGGAGTTCTGATTTATCCATAAAATTTGCTATCATTAGGTTGAGAATATTCGATTAATAATATATTGGACTCAGGTACCGAAAGGGTAAGATAAACTCGATAATTTCCTTAGCAACCGATTTGCCCGTGGATTCACCGACTTGGACGATATCGTCATTTCGGACATCTGGATCACGCAATTCGCCGATACGAATTTTTTCTAAATCAAAAGTCAGTGCTGTACGATTTCCGGTTTGTGGGTCGGAGCGGAAAATTTTAATGCCGTTGGCATCAGCTACACTTGTTAAACCTTCGGCGATAGCCAGCGTTTGCAATAGCGTAGTTCGACCCTTAAGCGGATAGACGCCGGGCTTTTTAACAGCTCCTTCAACGGTAACACGCTGGCTTGTGTACTCCTTGATAAAGACGCTGACTTGTGGATTCTGAAGGTAAGTTTTCGAAAGTTTTTCGGCTAAGGAGGATTCCAGTTGTTCGCTAGTGAGTCCGGCGGCTTGAATCATCCCAATCAAGGGAAGAGAGATAAATCCCCGTGAATTAACCCGCACGGTGCGATTGAGTTCAGTAACTCCAAAGACTTGCAGTTCCAGTAAATCCTGTGCGCCAATGCGATAATCCTCAACACTAGGGAGATATTGTGTTGAAGGAGTTGGGGAATGAGTACCTGCGGATACTGGAGAAATTGATGCAGATGTTGGAGAGGTTTCAGAGGAAGGCGTCTGATAGTTGGAGCAGGCGTTTAAAAACGCTAACATTGTCGTTAGCATTAAGCTCAAGATCGTTAATCTTCTAGCTAACAAAACTGCTTACCTCTTGTTTATTAAGCTGTTGTTCTGGTCGCCCATCATAGGGTTGGTTTGGACCTAATGAGATTGAATTAAAATGAAAACCGCCCATTCAATTTTTATTGAATGGCGTACTAATCTCAAAGTTTGGGGATGAATTAGTTGCTGGGGCTAGCTTTAGTAAGCACGGTATCCATTAAAGGGGGTACTAAGCTGAAGGATAGTATGCATTATTTGGACCAGGGAACTTAAAGGGAAAGATCTTCGGCGTATGTAAAGGAATCTAGTCGAAGCTGTTTGAAGTTATTTCAGGCGTGTAAAATCGCATTATTTTTAGTTAAAGAAGTTTTATGAGGATAATCGAGCAACTTATTTGAGGAGATTTAACAAGCGAACATAGAGAGGGTACTACACATCTGGGTAATATGACAACAGGGTGTGTTGATGAAAGTACTCTCCGTTGATGAACAGTTCAAATATCAAAATTATGGGCTTGGATAGGCAACGCTATGCAAGTCCATGTGACGTTCCACGTCAGATCTGACCATACCGCCTACTGCGTAGTTCCATGGCCGATCAGATTTTGCATTTTTCGATTTAACTTTTTGTTTCAATTAGTTTATTTATATGTTTAGCGAAAGGGTCCGCGCCTAAAAATCCCACCAATCGGTATTCGCGAAGCTCGCGTCCATCCGGTCCGAAAAAAATAAGCGCGGGGGGGCCGACGATGCTGAAACGTTTCATCAAGTCCTGATCCGCGGGATCGTTGGCGGTAACGTCAGCGCGCAAAGTGATGATCTGCGACAGAGCCACTCGAACTCTAGGATCGGTAAAAGTGTAGCGCTCCATCTCGTGGCAACTTACGCACCAATCAGCATAAAAATCCAGCAGCACTGGACGACCTTGGGCCGAGCGTACGGCTTCATCGACTTCAGCGGTCGTTTTGACTTTGCGGAAAGGCACGGCCGACATTGGACGATCACTATCGGTGATCAGTCCAACGCCGCGAAGTGGCTGCCATGGATCTCGACCGCCGCTCGCCGCCCCAACCAGTAATAAACCTCCGTAAATCAATAGCACTAGCCCAATACCCTTGACCAAGGTTCGCCAAGCCGGCGCGCCCTGCGCCACCGGTTGTAGGGCCCCCATATAGGTGGCGGTTACGATCATTAGCGCCGCCCACAGGCCCATGCTAAGTGCGCTTGGAATAATGCGCTCCAGCAGCCACAGCGCCACCGCCAGTAACGTGACCCCGAAAATGAGCTTGATGCGCTCCATCCAGTGGCCCGCCTGCGGCAACCAATGGCCCGCGGAGGCGCCGATAGCCAGCAACGGCGTTCCCATCCCCAAGCTCAGCGCGAACAGTGTGGCTGCGCCTAACACCAAGTCTCCGGTAACGGTAATGAACGTCAACGCGCCGATCAAGGGCGGTGCGACACAAGGACTGACGATTAGGGCAGACAGTAAACCCATGACCGCCACGCCGGCGTGTTGGCCGCCACGCTGGCGGTTGCTCCAAGCAGTCAGACGGTTTTGTAGATTGTTTGGCGGTTGCAATTCATAGAGCCCGAACATGGAGAGCGCCAACAGCACAAACAGCAGACTGAACAGGCCCAGCACCCAGGGGTTTTGAAACCACGCTTGGATATTCTGACCCAATAGCGCCGCGAGTAAGCCGGCCAGGGTATAAGTGAGCGCCATGGCCAAAACATAGGTCAAGGAGAGTAGGAAGGTCTTTCGGCGATCTAAGCGCGTGCCTTGACCGATGATCAGGCTGGATAAAATGGGGATCATCGGAAGCATGCAAGGCGTGAAGGCCAACAGCAAGCCGAAGCCGAAGAAGGCTGGAATTGCCCAGAAACGCTGCTCGCTCAACAAACGCGCCAAGCGGTCTTGTTCCGATTCGCCGACAGTAGCTTGCGATCTCGTCGGAAGCCGGTCGGCGTCGTTGATGGAAGAAACGCTTACCCCAGTTTCAGCGCCGGTTGTGGAGGATGCCGGCGCGGGTGGCTTTGAAGTGGCCGAAAGAGCGGGTAGGGCGACGGTCATGATCCGCTGCAAAGGCGGATAGCAAACCCCAATTTCGGCGCACCCTTGATAATCGACCCGCACTTGAATGCTTTGTGGCTCTAAGATTTCTCGATCCAAGCGGGCTCGGATCGCCAATTGGTTATGAAAGACTTGTTGGGGGCCGAAATAGGGGTCGTTCTTCGTCTTTCCGGGCGGGATTTCAAGCGTCTTGATACTGACGCCTTTTGGGTCGAGCAGGCTGAGTTGGAGTTTGTCACGATAAAGATAATAACCGGAGGCGATGTTCCAGCGGGCTTCTAGGCTCATCGCGTCCGAGGCGTCGATGAGCACTTGGAAAGCTTGATCGGCGGCAAGAACTCGCTCCCGCGAAGCGCCGCCCAAGCGATCGAACAGACCGCCTGAGGCTGACCCCGCCAGCAGCGCCAAAAGCAGCGCCATCCAAAGCCGAGTCCACCAATGACGTCTCATACCGGCGCTCCGGTATGGTCGGCCAGCCAGCCGAGATAGTCCGTCAAACCCGCCTGGATCGGCAGGGCGACAATCTCGGGCACCTCATAAGGATGCAGCTCTCGGATGCGCGATTCGAGCAACGAGTAAACCACTTTACGGGTTTTGATCAGCAACAGCAATTCGGAAGCGCGCTCGATCTGATTTTGCCAGCGGTAGATGGAAACCAAAGCCGGCACGATATTGACGCACGCGGCCAGTCGCTCGACCACCAGCGTTTCGGCGATACGCTCGGCGGTGGCTTGATCGGGGCACGTGCACAAAACGACGAGACAAGAAGTAGTCATGACTCTGCGCTATCGGTGTGTTAGAAAATAGTACTGAAAAAACAATCCTAGAGAAGCCCTATGAGCAGGGGTTTTCGCGATTGCGACATCGGTTGCCGCGCTGCAACCTGCGGCTGATTTTCTAGATGGCGCCCCTTGAAATTCCTTAACACCGCCCCACCTCACGGTCAACCTCTTGACAGAGGGCGTTCGCTGACTATTATTAGCACTCGTTAAGGGTGAGTGCTGATAATAGTGGTGCTCGCCTCTGCTCAGCAATCACTTCATTAAAACAGGAGATGTCACCGATGAATATTCGGCCGTTACATGATCGGGTGCTGGTCAAGCGCGTTGAGGAAGAAACCAAGAGCCCAGGCGGTATCGTCCTACCTGGCGCCGCCGCCGAGAAGCCGTCGCGCGGCACCGTTCAGGCGGTGGGTCGCGGCAAGCTGCTCGAAAACGGCGACGTGCGTCCCTTGGACGTCAAGGCCGGCGATCAAATCCTATTCGGCAAGTATTCGGGCAGTGAAGTCAAGGTGGACGGCGAAGAGCTGATCATCATGCGCGAAGACGAGATCATGGCCGTCATCGACTGAGCTCGCGCCGCTGTTCCAGCACTTTCTCTCGGGCAATTTGAACAGAATATAGTTTCAGAGGAATTTCTCCATGGCTGCAAAAGATGTCAAGTTCGGTGATGATGCCCGCTCGCGCATGGTGCGCGGCATCAATGTATTAGCCAACGCCGTTAAGGTCACTCTCGGCCCGCGCGGCCGCAACGTATTGCTGGACAAAGCGTTCGGCGCGCCCACCGTGACCAAGGACGGCGTGTCCGTCGCCAAGGAAATCGAACTGGAAGACAAGTTCGAGAACATGGGCGCTCAGATGGTCAAGGAAGTCGCCTCCAAGACTTCCGATGTGGCCGGCGACGGCACCACCACCGCCACCGTATTGGCGCAAGCCATCGTCCGCGAGGGCATGAAAGCCATCGCCGCCGGCATGAACCCGATGGATCTCAAGCGCGGTATCGACAAGGCGGTCGTCGCCACGGTTGACGAACTGCGCAAGCTGTCCAAGCCCTGCTCCGACGACAAGGCCATCGCCCAGGTCGGAACCATTTCGGCCAACGCCGATGAGGCCATCGGCCGGATCATCGCCGACGCCATGAAGAAAGTCGGTAAGGAAGGCGTGATCACCGTCGAGGAAGGCAAGGGGCTGGACAATGAATTGGATGTCGTCGAAGGCATGCAGTTCGATCGCGGCTACATCTCGCCTTACTTCATCAACAACCAGCAGAGCATGAACGCCGAACTGGATGCGCCTTACATCCTGCTGTACGACAAGAAGATCTCCAACGTGCGCGACATGCTGCCGGTGTTGGAAGGCGTCGCCAAGGCCAGCAAGCCGCTGTTAATCGTCGCCGAGGACGTCGAGGGCGAAGCGCTGGCCACTTTGGTGGTCAATACCATTCGCGGCATCGTCAAAGTGGCGGCGGTGAAAGCCCCCGGCTTCGGCGACCGCCGCAAGGCCATGTTGCAAGACATCGCCATTTTGACCGGCGGTCAAGTGATTTCCGATGAAGTCGGCCTGAGCTTGGAAAAAACCACGCTGAGCGACCTGGGGACCGCTCGTAAGATCGTGATCGCCAAGGAAAACACCACCATTATCGACGGCGCGGGCAAGGCCGACGAGATCAAGAGCCGGGTCGAACAGATCCGCCGTCAGATTGAGGAAGCGACCTCCGATTACGACAAGGAGAAGTTGCAAGAGCGCGTGGCCAAGCTGGCCGGAGGCGTGGCCGTCATCAAGGTGGGCGCGGCAACCGAAATCGAAATGAAGGAAAAGAAAGCCCGCGTCGAAGATGCCCTGCACGCGACCCGCGCGGCGGTCGAGGAAGGCGTGGTGGCCGGCGGCGGCGTGGCCCTGATCCGCGCGCTGCAAGCCATCAAGGGGCTGAAAGGCGATAACGAAGATCAAAATCACGGTATCGCCATCGCCCTGCGCGCGATGGAAGCGCCGCTGCGCGAGATCGTCGCCAACGCTGGCGAAGAGCCTTCGGTGATCTTGAATAAGGTGCTGGGGAACAGCGGTAACTTCGGTTACAACGCCGCCACCAATGAATACGGCGACATGGTGGAGATGGGCGTGCTCGATCCCACCAAGGTGACCCGCTTTGCCTTGCAGAACGCGGCTTCCGTGGCGTCCTTGCTGATTACCACCGAAGCGATGGTCGCTGAACTGCCTAAGAAGAATGAGCCTGCGATGCCGGGTGGCATGGGCGGCATGGGCGGTATGGGCGGCATGGGCGACATGATGTAACACCCAAAAAGGCGGTCGTGACAGGCGACCGACCCTAAAAAAAGAGCCCCGCATCAGCGGGGCTTTTTTTAGGGCTGATGAAACCGCTGGAAGCGGATCAGTCCTCGGCGTTCGGTGCGCGATGGCGAGTAATAAACGCCCGCGCTCACCCTTTAAGTTTGTTGGCGGAATCGCGAATCGAGGCGCTTAACTTATCCCAAGCGCTTTCAACGCCATCCTTGAGGTTCTCCCACGCATCGTCGCTCGCTTCGGCCAAATCCTTCATTTTGACTTTTAACGAGTCATACATATCCTCGGCTTCAGCGGCGGCTTTCGCATACATGTCCTTAGCCCCGGCGACCGCGTCCTCGGACAAATCCTTAGCTTTACTAGCCGCTTTATCCGCCGCTCGCTCGGCTTCGATGCTGCCATCGGCCGCCGCCGATTTGGCTTTGGCTTTCCATTCGGACATCTTGGCTTGGGCCTGTTCGAGCTCGGCCTCCAGCTTTTTCATGTAGTTACTCTTGTCGATCATGCTTTGTAGCTCCTTCAGGTGCGGAAGTGGTTAGGCTCTCTTGATCAAGCCGATCAAGAACAACAGGACGACCGCGCCAATTGTGGCCATGATAATCGAACCTAGCAAGCCGCCGCCCGGCCAAATACCCAGCAGATTGAATAAGAACCCGCCAATAAACGCGCCGACCACGCCGACCACGATATTACCGATGACCCCGAAGCCGCCGCCCTTGATGATCTGTCCCGCCAGCCAGCCCGCTATGGCGCCAATTAGCAAGAAAATCAATAAGCTGGTAATATCCACGTTTAAAACTCCTCTCAGTTGTCAATTAAAACACTTAACGCTGTTGCCCTTGAGCGAGCCGGTGATCGGTGTTCGGTATCCCAAAAGCCGTAAAGGCCCGCTTTAACAACAGAGGGCCGCTTTAGGATCCAGAAACGGACAGAGCAGGCGCTCCCCAGTTCTAGAACCCACGACCAAAAACCCAGACAAACAAAACAGCCATTTAGTTGCATAAGCCGTTCTTCTATTTGACGTCAGTATGGAAAGTATTTTTGACAGTGGCATGACGCTTGGAGAAAGTTTTACTTAAAAAGGCTCTAAAGCTATAATTTCTTGAGTATTGTTGAATTTCCCACGCCGAGTTGACGCAGCGCTGGCACCCTCTGAGCCCGCAATGGGCGCCAACGGATAACCGTGATCCCGACAGTGGTGCTTGTTCCTGCTTCGCGCCGCTGCTTTGACGGGTGGTCTAAATCTTGAAGCAATTTAGGTCAATGGCCCACCAGGCCAACCGACCTTCAGAAATGATCAGCCGTTGAAATCGGATTTTTGATCGGGGCGTTAACTTTCCAAAACGCGCTACGCCTGTTCGATGGCATTGCCCCTGGCCCACTAAAACGGAAACTTTAATGTGAATAAACTGATCGGTGCGATCGTGGTACTTTTGGTGCTGGCGTTAGGCTTCGCCGGCGCGTCCTACTGGTCCGGCCAAAAAGCGGAGCAGTGGTATCGAGAAGCGGTGGCGGAGGCGTCGAAGCATCCCAATCTCAAGATCACCACGACCCGCTACGAGCGAGGCGTTTTCTCGTCAAAGGCGGTGACGCGCTACCAGTTGATGATGGATAAAAACACTGAACTGGATATGCCGGAATTATCGGTTTCAACGCGGGATGAAATCTACCACGGACCTCTGCCGGTTGCGGGCTGGGGGGTTCCTGACGTGCCGATGGGCTTCACCGGCGCGGTAGTGCGGCAAACCCTGGATCCAGAGAGCAATTCCTGGACCCGTGAACTGGCGAAACTCTACGGTGGCCGAGATCCGCTGGTGGCGGTCGCGCAAGTCGGTTCCGACGGCTCCAGCAACACGCGCATTATCATGCCGCCGCTTGCCGCGAACGAAGTCGGGGAATTGCAAAGCGTCAATTTCGGCGGATTGCAAGGCCAGTTTCAGATTGCGCCGCGCGGCGCGGGCATTCAGGGCAGCATGAACGCGCCGACTTTCGAAGCCGCCGGCAAAGCGGTCCCAGACAGTCAAGAAAAACCGGCGACCGCCGGCCCGCGTATCAACCTGCGTAATTTGACCATGACGGTCAACCAGCGCAAGGGCGCATTCGATTTGATGCTGGGAGACTCCACGTTCAAAATCGCCGAATTGAGCGTGCAAGATCCGTCTGTGGGCAAACCGGTCGTTTTCTCCAATATCGGCGCGGACACCACCGCCGCGTTGAGCCCGAAAAATTCGCGGCAGGTCAATATCGACATGCTGGTCAAGACTGAAAAAGTGGCGGCCGATCCTTGGAACGGCTCCGGCAGCCTGCGGATGGCGTTTCATAATTTGGACGGTGGCGCGACTCGGAAGTTGCAGGAATGGCAGCAGAACGCGGCGGCCAAAGCCGACGATCCGCAGACCCTCGATGAGCTGATGAAATTGCTGAAAACGTTGCTGGCCGGCAAGCCCGAGGTCGTGTTCGATAGCCAGGCCAAGCTCGATCAAGGCGACTGGCAGGGCAAATTGACCTTGAATTTCCAAGATTACGGCGATATCGATCCGCTGCAAAATCCGGTCGCGCTGATGGGCGCGTTGGAAAAAGGTCTGGCCGAAATGTCCGCCTCTAAAAAGCTGGTCGAAGCGGTATTGACGAGCGCGGTTAAAGAACAGTTGCGGACGCAGGCTAAGGAGCAGGGTAATTTGATGGGCGAAAAGAATATCGAAGCCACGGCCGCGCAACAGGTCGCCCAACAACTTCAGGGCATGGTCGCCAGCGGCTTTATCCGGCTGGTGGGGGACCGTTATCAGTCCATCGCGCGGTTTGAAAAAGGCCAGCTGCTGTTGAATGACAAGCCGATGCCGCTGGGCCTGGGCGGCGCGGGCAATGGCCTGATGGAGCCAGACGGCGGCGCGGGTATTGAGGTTCCGGTGGAACCAGACGATCTGTTGCAGGAGGAAGCGACGCCGCAAAGTTGATCTCGCGGTTAATGAAGGCGGCATCGGCATGACCGAATTCGAACGCGCCTTGGAGCGGCTGCCGGGCGCGCTCAGGCCGGAGCTTGCCCGCTATTGGGAAGCGTTTCAGCCGGCGGCGGCCAAGGCCGCCGTAGAACCGCCGAAGGGCGCGGCGCTGGAGCAAACGCTGCGCGTCTGGGCGTGCAGCGAATTCGTCGCGCGAGCCTGCATTCGCGAACCGGCGCAACTGATGGCGTTGATGGCGCAAGGCGGTTTGTCCGCCGCCTACGGCCCGGGCGAGTACGCCAGACGATTGGAGCGGCGGCTGGCGGAGGTGGCGGACGAGCCGCAACTTAATATCGCGCTGCGGGACTTCCGGCGTTGGGAAATGATCCGCATCGCCTGGCGCGATTTGACGGACGCGGCTGGATTGGAAGAAACGCTCGGCGATTTGAGCGATCTGGCCGAACAGTTGATCGAACAGGCGCTGGCGCGGCTGCATGAAGGGCAGTGTCAGCGCTACGGTCAACCGCGCGACGCCGACAGCCAGCCGCAACGGCTGGTGGTGTTGGGGATGGGCAAGCTCGGCGGTCGCGAGCTCAACTTTTCCTCCGACATCGATCTGATCTTCACCTATCCCCGGCAAGGGCAAACCGACGGCGCGCGTTCGGTCAGCAATGAGGAATTTTTCCGCCGGCTCGGCCAGCGCCTGAGCAAGCTGCTGGCCGAGCCGACCGCCGAGGGTTTCGTCTATCGGGTCGATCTGCGGCTGCGGCCGTTTGGTGATTCCGGGCCGGTGGCGATGTCGTTTTCCGCGTTCGAGGACTATTACCAGAACCACGGCCGCGACTGGGAACGCTACGCCATGATCAAGGCGCGGGTCATCGCCGGCGACCGGGAAGCGGGCGAGCGGGTGCTGGCCGGATTGCGGCCGTTCGTCTACCGGCGCTATCTCGATTACAGCGCCTTTGCCTCGTTGCGCGACATGAAGGCGCTGATCGCGCAGGAAGTCGAACGCAAGGGCGTGCGCCGCAACGTCAAGCTGGGGCCGGGCGGCATTCGCGAAATCGAATTCATCGGTCAGGCATTCCAGTTGATCTACGGCGGCCGCGAGCCCGCGCTGCGAGAGCGCGGCATCCTGCGGGTGCTCGATCTGCTGGACGCCAGCGGCCGGTTGCCGGCGGCGGCGGTCGAACAGCTGAAGCAGGCCTATAGGTTCCTGCGCCGGGTGGAAAACCGCTTGCAGGCGTGGGCCGACCAGCAAACCCACCTGCTGCCCGATGACGATCTGGGACAGCGGCGCTTGGCGTTCGCCATGGGCTTTTCGAGCTGGAGCGCGTTCGATCAGGAACTGGCGCGGCACGTTGAGGCCGTCGCGCAACAGTTCGCCCAAGTGTTCGGCGAGATGGGCGATGCCAAGCCGGTTCCAGCGAAAACCGGTCTCGCGACGCTCTGGCAAGTCGAACCCGATGAAGACCGGGCGTTGGCGGTATTGGAAGACCACGGTTTTGAGGAGCCGGCGCTGGCCTGGAACCGGTTGCGGGCGCTCAAGCACGGCTTCAGCTATCGATCCATGAGTTTGCGGGGCCGCGAGCGGCTGGACGGTTTGATCCCCCGAGTGTTGGAGGCCGCCGCCGTCGCGCCGCGGCCGACCGCCACCTTGGAGCGCGTGCTCGATCTGTTGGAGGCGGTGGCTCGCCGCTCGGTCTATTTGGCGTTATTGACCGATCACCCGCAAGCCTTGGCCCAGCTGATCAAGCTGTGCGCCGCCAGCGGCTGGATCGGCAAGCATCTGGCGCGCTATCCCTTGCTGCTGGACGATTTACTCAATCCGGCCGCGCTCTACGCGCCGTTGGATCGCCGGCAACTGGCGCGGGATTTGAAGCGGCAGCTGGCGCGGGTTGCGCCGGAGGATTCCGAGGAAATCCTGAACGCCCTGCGCTATTTCAAGCAAACCCAGGTGTTGCGCGTCGCCGCCGCCGATGTCAGCGGCGCGATGCCCTTGATGATCGTCAGCGATCATTTGACCGAAATCGCCGAGACTTTGTTGCGCGAGGTGCTGGAACTGGCATGGGCCGATCTGTTGCCGAAATTCGGCCCACCCCGCTGCGCGGTGGACGGGGTGGAGCGAGACGCCCGCTTCGCCATCGTCGCCTACGGCAAGTTGGGCGGCATCGAACTCAACTACGGTTCCGATCTGGACTTGGTGTTTTTGCACGACAGCGCCGGCGCGCGGCAGCTGACCGCCGGCCCGCGCCAGATCGACAACCCCAGCTTCTTCGCCAAGCTGGTGCAGCGCATCATCTACTGGTTGACGACCCGCACTGGAGCCGGCGATTTGTACGAGGTGGACACCCGGTTGCGGCCCAGCGGACGCGCCGGCCTGCTGGTCAGCTCCTTCGAAGCCTTCGCCGACTATCAATGCCGGCAAGCCTGGACCTGGGAGCATCAGGCGCTGGCGCGGGCGCGGGTGGTGGCGGGTCCGCCCGAGCTGGCCGAGCGCTATCAAACCCTGCGCCGCGAGATTTTGAGCGTCGAGTGCGAGCCCGAGGCGCTGCGCCAAGAGGTCTGCGAGATGCGCGAGCGGATGCGCGCCGAACTGGATACCGGGACTTCCGAGCGCTTCGATCTCAAGCAAGGTCGAGGTGGTATCGCCGATATCGAATTTATGGTGCAATATAAAATTCTGGCGCACGCCCACCGCTATCCGGACCTGCTGACCTACACCGACAACATCCGGCAACTCGACGGCCTGGAGCGGGCCGGCATCCTGTCCGTCGCCGACGCCGCCCGGCTGCGCAACGCCTATCGCAACCTGCGCCGGCGCATTCATTGGCTCAAGCTGCAAGAGCTACCCGCGTGCGCTCCCAGCGACGAAGCCGCCGAAACCCGCGAGAGCGTGGCGCGAATCTGGCGACGGCTGATGGAGCCCGCCAAAACCGGCGCGGCGTCCGGGGGATGAGGCAGCGTGGCGGCGCGATCTTAATTTGGCGAGGAGATTCGGATAATGTCGATGGCCGACCGCGATGGTCTGATCTGGTACGACGGCAAGCTGGCGCCCTGGCGCGAGGCCAACACCCACGTGCTGACCCACACCTTGCATTACGGGATGGGCGTGTTCGAGGGGATTCGCGCCTACGCCACCGACCGGGGGCCCGCGATTTTCCGGTTGCAGGCGCATACCGACCGGCTGTTTCGCTCGGCGCACATCGTCGGCATGCCGATGCCGTACACCAAGGATCAGCTCAACGAAGCCAGCCGGGAGGTGGTCCGCGCCAATCAGCTGGCCAGCGCCTATCTCCGCCCGATGTGTTTTTACGGCTCCGAGGGCATGGGCATCCGCGCCGACAATCTCAAAGCCCACGTGATCGTCGCCGCCTGGGAGTGGGGGGCTTACCTCGGCGCGGAGAATCTGGAGCGCGGCATCCGCATCCGGACCTCCTCGTTCAACCGCCACCACGTCAACATCACCATGTGCAAGGCCAAGGCCAACGGCAATTACATGAATTCGATGCTGGCGCTGGCCGAGGCCGTGCGCGACGGTTACGACGAAGCCATGCTGTTGGATACCGAAGGCTACGTTTCCGAGGGCAGCGGCGAAAACATCTTCATCATCCGCGATGGGATCATTTACACGCCCGATCTGACGTCCGCCCTGGAAGGCATCACCCGTGACACCATCATCCGCTTCGCCGCCGATTTGGGGATCGCCGTCAAGGAAAAACGGATCACCCGCGATGAGGTGTACATCGCCGATGAAGCGTTCTTTACCGGCACCGCCGCCGAGGTGACCCCGATCCGCGAGGTGGACGGCCGCGCCATCGGCATCGGCCGGCGCGGCCCGATCACCCAACGCTTGCAAGCGCTGTATTTCGATCAGGTCCACGGCCGGCGCGATGCGTACCCCGAGTGGTTGACACTGGTTTGAATGCCGGGCTTCAGGCCGTTCCGTCGCCGTTTTTCAACGGATCCAATAACGACTCATTTGAGGAGAATGCCGTCTATGGCTGCCGCCACCGCCGCTGCTTTCGCCAAGGCCATGCCCAACACCCATCGGGTTTACGAAGTCAAACGCGCCGATTTACCGGTCTCCTGCCCACTGCCCGATATGATGGTGTGGAATTCCCATCCCAAGGTCTATCTGCCGATCGAGGCCACCGGTAAGGCGAAATGCCCGTACTGCGGCGCGGATTACGTCCTGGTGGATTAAACCGGCGCTCCATCGTCCTCCAGGGGCGTCCGTGACGCCGCTCGTCATCTGGCGGTTCAGCGACGGCAAAGCCGGTCATGACAATCAAAGTCGGGGCCTGATCGACGCTATAAGCCGGCTGCGGATGGTTGAAGCTGTCGAAACTCAGCCCCTGGCAAGCCGTTCGGCGGTGGTTGCGGGCTGGCGAGGCGCTCCAGCTTGGCGGGCGTTGCCGGAGCCGAATTTATTGGTGGGCGCGGGCCATCGCACCCATCTTTCCCTGTTGGCGGCGCGCCGTCGTCGGGGCGGCAAGGCGGTGGTGCTGATGCGGCCCAGCTTGCCGCTGCGCTGGTTCGACCTGTGCTTGATCCCCGAACACGATTCGCCGCCGCTTCGTCCCGATGTCTTGACGACGCGGGGCGCTTTAAATCGCATCCGACCCTCCGACGCGCTGGAAGCCGAGCGCGGTTTGCTGTTGATCGGTGGTCCCTCGGCGCATTTTGGCTGGGATGACGCCACCCTCTATCATCAAATCGCCGAGGTGCTGGCCGCCACCCCCGCCATCCGCTGGACCCTGACCACCTCGCGCCGCACGCCGCCCGGCTTTCTAGCGGGCTTAACCCTCCAATCTGAAGTACGCTTGAGCGTCGTTCCGGTCGCCGAAACCGGCCCGGACTGGTTGCCGGCGCAACTGGCGCGAGCCGGTCAAGCGTGGGTGACGGCGGATAGCGTGTCGATGGTCTATGAGGCGTTAACCGCCGGCGCGGCGGTGGGCGTATGGGAGGTTCCGGTAAAAAAACCGAACCGGATCGGCCGGGGCCTCGAACGCTTGGCCGCGCAAGGCTGGATCACGCCGTATCGAGACTGGCGGCGCGGAGAGCGGTTGACCCGCCCCTTCGGGGCTTTTAATGAGGCCGAACGGTGCGCCCGCTTGATCGTCGAACGATGGTTCGCTTGACCGTGGCGCAACTGCTGCCGGCCTTGGACGGCGGCGGCGTCGAGCGGGGAACTTTGGAGGTGGCGCGACAATTGGTCCGGAGCGGCCATCGCTCGGTGGTCGTTTCCGCCGGCGGGCGGTTGGTTGCGGACTTGGTGCAACAAGGCAGCGAGCATGTGAGCTGGCCGCTGGGCGTCAAATCGCCGTCGACCTTGCGTTGGGTCTGGCCGCTGCGGCGCTGGCTGGCCGAACAGCGCATCGACATCGTGCATGTCCGCTCGCGGCTGCCGGCTTGGATCGGTTGGCTGGCGTGGCGCGGGATGGACCCGCTGACCCGCCCGCGCTTCATCACCACGGTGCACGGCCTGTATTCGCCGTCTCGCTACAGCGCCATCATGACCCGAGGCGAGCGGGTGATCGCGGTCTCCGAGACGGTGCGGGCTTACCTCCGTCAGCATTATCCCGAACTGCCGGACGAGAGAGTGAAGGTGATCCAGCGCGGAGTCGATCCCGTGGCGTTTCCCTACGGCTATCGGCCTTCCGAGGCTTGGCTCGCGGACTGGCGGCGGCGCTATCCGCAATTGCAAGGAGCCCCGGTGCTGACCTTGGCCGGACGCTTGAGCCGGCTTAAGGGACACGAGGATTTCATCGAACTGCTGGTTCGACTGCGGGCGCGGGGCTTGACGGCGCGGGGTTTGATCGTCGGCGGTTCGGAAGCTCGGCGGCAACGCTACGCCGATGGCTTGCGAGAAGCGGTTCGGGCGCGGGGACTTAACGACGCCATAGTCTTCGCCGGCCACCGGACTGACATGCGCGAGATTTACGCGGTTTCAACGCTGCTGCTGTCGCTGTCCGCCAAGCCGGAATCCTTCGGCCGGACCGTGTTGGAAGCGCTCAGTCTCGGCAGGCCGGTAGTCGGCTACGACCAAGGCGGCGTCGGCGAAGTGCTCCGACGGATGTATCCGGCGGGTTTGGCGCCGGTCGGCGATCCAGATCGGCTGACCGACCGAGTCGCGGAGGTGTTGCGCGACGCGCCTCCAGTGTCGTCCGAGCAGCCTTATCCGCTCCAGCGGATGTTGGATCAAACGCTGGCGTTGTACCAAGGCGTCAGCCAAGCGCCCCGCTAGCCGAGCAAATAGCGGAAAGGCTCTTGGCGGGCCGATGGCGGCTCGCCGTCGCCTTCCACCATCAGCCGGTGCCAGATGGCGAAATTGAGCAAGGCCCACAACGGACCGCTGCGATCCCCGCGCCGGCGTTGGCGTTCGATCAAGCCGCGCACCGCCGCGGGTTCAAACCAGGCCGCGATGCCCGGCGAGGCCGCCAAGGCTCGGTCGAGCGACGCCAAACGCTCGCCTTTCAGCCAATCCCGGATCGGCACGGTAAATCCCTTCTTGCGGCCCCAAAGGTGTTCTTTGGGAAAAAATCGCTCGCCCCAGAGTTTGAGGAAGCGTTTGCCGTTGCGCCCTTCGATTTTGAAGGCATCGGGCAAGCCGAGGCCGAATTCGACCAGGCGGTGATCGAGAAACGGCACCCGTCCCTCCACGCCCCACGCCATCAACATCCGGTCGGCCTTGATCAGCAGATCGTCCGGGAGCCAGGTTTCCAGATCGACGTACTGCATCCGCATCAGACGGGTCCAGGCGGGCGGCGGTTCGCTCCAAGCGCGCGCGAACGGCGCTCGCCAATCGCGCAGGGCTTCGGCCAACGCGGGCTGAAACAGTTCGGCGGCTTCGTTGGAGAACATCCCGCCGGTTCGAAAGCCGCCCGTTCCGGGATGTCGCAACGCCGTGAGCAACCGTTTGAATCCGTTCACTCGATAGCGGCCGTATCCGGCGAACACTTCATCGCCACCCTCGCCGGAAAAGACCACCTTCAGCTCCGCGCCCGCGCGTTCGGCCAGCAGGGAAACCGGCAGATTGGCGTAATCGGCGGTCAGATCGTCGGCCGCCCACACCACGTGCGGCAAGCGCTCCAACAATTCCTCGGCCCGCGCTTCATAAGCGCTATGGCGGGTATTGAGTTGGCGGGCGACCGTCTCCGCCGCCGCCAGCTCGTTATGCACCGAGGTGTCTGGAAAACCGATGGAAAAGCTGCGCAACGGTTCCTGGACGCGGCGCGCGATGAGCGCGGCGAGCAAGGAGGAATCCACGCCGCCCGAGAGAAAGAGCCCGAACGGCACATCGCTGCGCAAGTGAATATCGATGACCTGGTCCACCAGCGCATCGAAGCGCTCCAGGGCTTGATCGAGCGTCAGGTCGAGCGGTTCGGCGCGCAAGGGCGACCAGTAGCGTTGTTGGCGCGCCGCGCCATCCGGTTCCACGCGCAGCCATTCGCCGGGCCGCAATTTCTGGACTCCGGCGAGCAGGGTGTGCGGCGCGCAGGTGAAATTGTGTTGCAGGTACTGCGCCAGGCCGGTCGGATCGACCTCGCGCCGGTCGAGCCAGGGCAACAGCGCTTTTAACTCCGAGGCAAAAGCGAATCCGCCCGGTCCTTTGGTGAAATAGAGCGGTTTGATGCCCAACCGATCGCGCGCCAGCCACAGCGTTCCCTTGCGGGCATCGTGAAGGGCGAAGGCGAACATGCCCGTCAGCCGCTCCACGCCCGCTTCACCCCAGGCCGCGTAGGCGTGCAGGATGGTTTCGCAGTCGGAATGGGTGGTGAAGCGATGCCCCAGTGCTTCCAGTTCCCGGCGCAGCTCTAAATAATTGTAAATCTCGCCGTTGGCGACCAGGCAAAGGCTGCGGTCCGCGCTGTACAGCGGTTGGGCGCCGCCGGCCAGATCGATGATGGCCAACCGGGTGTGGGCGAGTCCGACGCCGTCCCGCCTGTGAAAACCTCGCCCGTCGGGACCGCGATGCGCCAGCCGCCGCGCCATCTCCTCCAGCCGGGACTGCTCCGCATCGGTCGATGTTAAATAGTAACCCGCGATTCCGCACATGGGCGCTTGCTCCCGATTCCCGCCGAACCCGATCGGCGCCGCGGCTATGATATAGTTTTCAACCCACGCGCATTCTCGGATTTGTAATCGAGCGACGGCATGAAGGCAGACAGACGGAGCGGAGGCAGACGGAACGAGAGGAGGCGGACCCGACGGTCTCGCGTCAGTTCGGATCCGCCCAACCCGGTCGGTCGATGAAGCTCGCGCCTTCCGGCCGAACGCTGGTGGTGCAACCCTTGCCGGGCATCGGCGATATGGTGTGGCATTTGCCTTACATTCACGCCATCGCGACCACGACCTATTCCGGCCGGGTGGATATCCTGACCAAGCCGCGTTCCCTGGCGCATCGCTTGCTCGATGCCGATCCCAGCGTGGAGCGGGTTTTTTGGTTGGAGCGCGATTCTGGCCGTCATGCCGGGGCCAGCGGGCTGTTGCGGCTGGCGGCTTTATTGCGCAAGGAAGCCTACCAGCGAGTGTGGGTTTTGCACGGCAGCGCCCGCTACGCGCTGGCGACCTGGCTGGCGGGCATCCCGGAGCGGATCGGCTACGGCATCGGCTTGCAGCGCTGGCTGCTCAATGGACCGGCGCGATTGTCCGCCGGCTATCGCTTGGCCCAGCCGATGGCGCGGGCCGATGCGCTGATGGCCTTGCTCGGTCTTCAGCCGCTGGAATCCGAGCCTCGCTTGACGGTGGCGGCGGCGGCGGAACAAACCGTCGCGGACCTCTTTGCGGCGTGGCCGAAACCGTGGATCGCCCTAGGGATCGGCAGCAGCGAACCCTACAAGCAGTGGGGCGCGCAACGCTTCTCCGAATTGGCGCTGGCGCTGGCTCGAACCGGTCACGGTTCGGTCGTGGTGGTGGGCGGGCCGACGGAAAGGGTGATGGCCGATGCCATTCTGGCGCGGGTTATCGAAGGCGGCGGGGCTGCGGCCGATGCGGTGGCGCTGCCGTTGGAGCACACCGCCGCGCTGCTGGCCGGGTGCCGCTGCTACATCGGCAACGACACCGGCGCGCTCAACATGGCCGCCGCGCTGCAAGTGCCGTCTTTCGGCTTGTTCGGCGGCTCGCCGCCGCTGACGCACTCACCATTTATCCAGGCTATCGTCCCCGCAGACCTCGCGGGCGGCATGGCCGCCATCACGGTCCATCAGGTTTTGGAGGCGCTGGCATGGCTGGATCGACCCGATGACATTCGCCGCGCTCCATCAGCGGGTTGAATCGGCTTTTTTTCAACACGGCTGGCTATTGCCGGCGTTGCTGCCTTTGGCCGAATTAGGCGGGCGCGGCTTGTATAACACCCTCGTCTCGCTGTACGGAGTTTGGGGGTTGCTCAGCCTTTGGAGCCGCCGACAGCGACTCGATCCGGCGGTGACTTTATTTTATTTGCTCGTGCTGGGGGTGTTTTTAGCGGGAATTCCGGGTGCGATGAGCGCCGGTGAAAGCATGCGGCTTTGGCCGGGATTTCTTGCCTCCAGTTTGAGTTTGTTGTTGGTTCAGGCCGCGTTGTGGGAATCGCCGGACGCGCTGGATCGCTTGTTGCGAGCCGTGGCGCTGGTCGGGGTGAGCGTGCTGATCGGTCTGTATGGACTGGCGCTGTATTACCGGTTGGGATTTGCCGGGCGGCCCTTCGATCCAGGGCTCCAACTTCAGGAAGATAATCTACCGTTTTTGCTGCCTTTTCTATTGGCGTGGATTTGGTGGCGGGATGAAAACATCCGCCGTCGTTACGGGGGCATGGCCGCGGCCGTCGCCATTGTCCTGGCTTATGTGGCGCTATCGGAGGGGCGGGCCGCCTTGCTGGGCCTGTTGGTGGGGTTGATCGTGTTCGGCAAGCTGGTCCTGGGTTGGCGCTGGCGTTGGATTGCCGCGCTGGCGGCGGCGGTGCTGGCGGCGGCTATCGTCTTGAACCCCGGACCGTTTCGCAAGATGAATTTAGATCCGGCGCGGCCCTTGGACGCCTTTACCGCCGGGCGAACGGCGCTGTGGCGGCAGGCGTTGGCGCATCCGCCGCAACGGCCCTGGCTCGGCGTGGGTTTGGGCAACGGTCATCGCGCCGCGGAGATTTTGAGCTTTGAGTTGAACGGTCAGAAAATCCAAGTCCACCACTTGCATAATTTTTTGCTGGAAGCTTGGTATGAGACCGGGATACTGGGGGTCAGCGCGCTCTTGGGGTTGATCGGCGCGGTGTTCGGGCGTCTGGCCCGGCGGTGGGAGCGGTTGTCGCTTCAAGACCGACAACGGGCGGGCGTGTTGCTGGCGGCCGCATCGGGGATCATGGGGTCCGCGCTGTTGAGTTTTTCTTATACTTCCCGGCATTTCGCCTATCTGTTTCTTTGCCTTGGCGCCCTGAGTTATCTGACCGGAAAAACCGGAGGGGCCAACGCGGAAAAGGTGGGCGTCGCCTTATGATGTTGCCAGTAAGTGGGCGTACAACTCCAGATAGGCGCTGACGATAACCTCTTCGCTGTAGGCCGTGATCGCCTTGCGGTGGCCGTTGGCCGCAAGGCAGTCTCGCAGGGGGGCATCTTCCAGCAGGGTGCGCATGGCTTTGGCCAGCTCCTCGGGCGCGGCGATGGGCACCAACCAGGCGTCTTCCTGATGGGCGGCGATTTCGGCGGGACCGAGCGCGAGAGTCGCCACCACCGGCCGTCGCCACGCCCAGGCTTCAAGGATGACATTGCCCAAGGGTTCGTGCCGGGAGGGACAGACGATCAAGTCGGCCAATTCCTGAAAATGTCCAGGATTGCGTTGCCAGCCGGTCCAGCGGATTCGATCGGCGATGGCCAGTTGTTCGGCCAACTGGCGCAGCGCTTGGTTGAGCGGGCCGTCGCCCACGACGATCAGATAGATCGGGCGGCCGCCGAGGCGGGCGGGCAGGCTGGCGAAAGCGCCCAACAGATCCTCAAAGCCCTTGACCGGATGCAGGCGGCCGACCGCCACCACCAGCAAGGCGTCGTCCGGAACGGCCAATTTCCGGCGCCGCTGCATCAAGCGTTCCGGAGGGCTGGGCTCGGGCGGCACAATAAAATTGCCGATGTGAAACACCCGCTCGGCCGGCAGACCGTTGCGGATCAAATAATCGCAGATGCCTTGCGTGTTGCCGATCCAGGCGTCAGCATGGCGGTAGCCGTCAAGGCTGTAGTAACCTCCCAACCGGGCCAAATGAATGGGGCGCTGTCCGACAGGCAGATGGGTCAAGCGAGTGGCCCGGCCCATGTAAGTTTGGACGATGGCCGGTTGGTATTTGCGGACGAGCTCTCGGATTTGCCAGCGCGACCACAAATCCCAAATCCCGCGCATCGGAATGGGGACTTGCGGGATTTCCGCGCAAAGCTCCTTGGCGATCAAGCTGTTGGGATGGGTGACCGCCAACGCGCAATGGCCGCGCCGGTGCAAGGCATTGACCAAGCGCGCGTAAAACAATTCGGCACCGCCCAGCAACCGGCCGCCGATGACGTGCGCCGATAGCAGCGGTTGGGTTGTGTCGGAACTCCCGTCAGGAGGATGATTGAACATTGCGAGCGAATCAAAAAGCGTCACGGAGCCGTTTTGTTTTGCGCCGGAGGGCGAGCCGTTTTCCCAAACCACGGGTCCGGACGATAAGAAAGCCTGCCGGCTCGATATAGATGATGTCATGGCCGATAAACCACTTTCGGTGTTTGTCACCACCTACAATAACGGTCGCACTTTGCCCGCCTGCCTGGAGAGCGTCAAGTGGGCCGATGAGATCGTGATGCTGGATTCGTTCAGCACCGACGACACGCTCGCCATCGGCCACCGTTACGGCGCGCGGATCACCCAGCATCCTTTCAGCGGTTACGGGCCGCAGAAGCGGATGGCGCTGGCGACCACCCGCCACGATTGGGTGCTGCTGCTCGACGCCGACGAAGTGCTGTCGCCCGCGCTCCAGACTGAAATTCGCCAGTTGTTGAAAGCGGGTCCGACGGCGGACGGCTACGAAATGCCGCGCCAAGAACAGATGTTCTGGCGGATGTACAATCCGGCGACGCGAATGAACCATTATTTGCGCTTGTTCGACAAGCGCAAGGGGTTGATCGACGATATGCCGATCCACGCCGCGCCCAAGGTCCAAGGCAGCGTCGCCCGCCTCAAATCGCCGCTGTACCATTACGGGGAAACCGATATCCACACCAAGGTCGATAAGATCAACGCTTATTCGACCGGCTTGGTCGCGGAAAAACTCAGCAAGCAGCGCTGGGGCATCCGGCTGATCATGCTCGTGTATCCGCCGCTATTTTTTATCCGCAGCTATCTGTTTAAAAGGAATTTTTTAAATGGATGGGCCGGTTTCATCAATTCGGTGATCGCGGCGTTCTACGTTTTTCTCAAATACGCCAAGCTCCACGAACACCGCCAGTTCGCCAAATACGGCCGGCAGTTGCTGCCGGATGACGCCCCGCCGCTGCCCGGCGAATATCAAGCCCGTTCCTCTGATAAGCCTTGATTCTCGACAGGGCTGACGACCGTCAGGCCGGCCAGCGAACGGTTTGCTGGAGGTGGCGCAGGACGCGCGCCGGCGTGATCATCTTCATGCAGGTTTGGTGCGAACAGGTCTTCAGATAGCAGTTGACGCACGGCAGATCGGCCTGTAAGGCGGTCACGTTTTCGCCTAGCGGTTTGACCCGGACGGGGTCGGTCGGCCCGCAAATTACCGTCATCGGCGTGGTGGTGAGTGCGGCTAAGTGCGCGGTGCCGGTATCGTTGGCCACGATAAAACAGGCGGATTCACACAGCGCTGGAATATCCAAGATGGCGGTTTGACCGCAGAGGTTCACCAGCCAGGCACCGCAGCGCTCGGCGATCTGCCGGCATTCTTCCATGTCATCCGGCCCCCCGATTAAGACCATCCGATCCAATCCTTGCTGATGGAGCCGTTCGGCTAAGGCGGCGTAACGCGCGGCGCCCCAGCGCTTGAGCCGGCCGCCGGCGCTGCATCCGGCTAAAAAGATCGCGTAACGCCCCGGCGCTAGCTGATGAGCCGCCAGCAACTGGCGCGCGCGCGCCTGATGCCGTTCCGGGATCTGCAAAACCGGTCGGTCGGTCTCCGTCGGGATGCCGCCGGCGTTCAATGCGGCGCGCATTCGGGTGAGGATCGGGGTGGAACGGGGAAAATCCGTCTCCGGAACGAGGTTGTACGGCCAGCGCCGGTTGATGCCGATTAGGTGGGGAATGCGCGCGCCGCCCAGGCGCAGCAGCGCCAGCAAGAGTCGGGAACGGTCGTTCGACTGCAAGTCGATGATCAGATCGTAACGTGCTCGTCTCACTCTCAGCAGCCATTCCCGAAGCGGCGCGAAGGGCCGGGGTGAATTTCGAAAATCGACGGCAAACACCCGCTGAAACCGACTATCGCCAACGAACAGCTGTTCCCAGGCCGGCGAGGTATTGAGATGGAGTTCGCGCCCTTTAAAGGCCCGAGCGATGTCCTCGAACAGCGCGGTGGCGATCATGACATCGCCCATGGCGCTCCATTTGATGATTAAAATGCGCCGGACCGTGGGATCGGCGGGCAGATCGGCGCGGACGAACATCATCGAATTCCGGCTTTAAGGATCATAAGGGCTGGCCGCGCCCGGCGGTTGCGTCTTGAAGCGGCGGTGCACCCACAGATACTGCTCCGGCGCTTCGCGGATGTGCCGCTCCAGCAGTTCGTTAATGCGGCGGGTATCGGCCTCGATATCCCCGCTTGGAAACTCGGATAGGGCGGGCAGGATGACGACTTCATAGCCCGCCCGTCCGGGCAGGCGCTTGGGAAAATAGGGCACCACCGCCGCGCCGCTGAGCGCCGCCAGCCGGGAGGTGGCCATCACCGTGCAAGCGGTTACTCCAAAAAAAGGCACGAAAACGCTATTGCGGATGCCGTGATTTTGATCGGGGGCGTACCAGACAGCGCGCCCCTTTTTGAACGCGCGCAGCAGACCCCGCATATCTTCATGCGGCAACGGCGGCAAGCGGGAGCGGCGCTCGCGTTCTCGACGCATCACAGCTTCATAGAGCCGATTCTTATGGGATCGATACATCGCGTGAAACGGCTGGTGCCAGGTAATAAAGCGAGCTCCCAGTTCCAGCATGGTGAAATGACCGGTCAACAACAGTACGCCCTTGCGCTGGGCTAGAGCATGTTCGAGGTGTTCGGCCCCTTCCACTCGGGCCAAGCGGCGCAATTGGTCATCCGACGCCCACCACGCCATAGCGGTTTCGAACAAACCGATGCCCAGAGCGGCAAAATGCGCCTCCAGCAAGCGGTTTCGTTCGGCGGGGGACCATTCGGGAAAACACAAACTCAGATTGATTTCAGCGATGCGCCGTCTGCGGCGGGCGATTTTGCCGAGCCAGAGGCCGACTTGTCCGCCCGCCGCCAGTTGCCAGCCAAAGGGCAGGGCCGCCATTATTTTCATCAGTCCCAAACCCAGCCAAATCGGCCAATAGCGCGGCAACAGGAAATGCGGATGAAACAGCGAGGGGGAGGTGGTCACGATTGTGCGATCATCCCTAAAATCGCTATTGTAAGCACCCCTCGCGGTACAAGCATCCCGCCTTTTACCATCGCGGACTAGGAGCAGTCGATGACATCCAGCTATTTAGTGACCGGCGCGGCCGGATTTATCGGTAGCCATTCGGTCGAATGGTTGCTCGGCCAAGGACAGCGGGTCGTGGGAGTCGATAATCTACGAACCGGCCATCTGGAAAATCTCGCCGCCGCCCGCGCTTCGCCCAACTTCGTGTGGGTGCTCGCCGACGCGGGCGACGAGGTAACGATGCGGGCCTTGTTCGAACGATATCGTTTCGCTGGCGTGCTGCATTTGGCGGCATTGGTAAGCGTTCCGGAAAGTTTTCGCGATCCTGCGCTAAACGCCCGACTTAACTTGATCACCACCGACACGCTAGCGCAGCTATGTCTTGAATTTTCCTGCAAGCGCGTGGTGTTCGCCTCGTCCGCCGCCGTTTATGGGACGGCCGCGGCCTTACCGAACCAAGAGTCCGCAACGCCGCAACCGCAATCACCCTACGCCGCCGCCAAGCTGGCGTCCGAGGTCATGCTCCTCGGCTACGCAGCCAGTTTTGGAGTGGAAGCGGCCTGTTTGCGTTATTTTAATGTTTACGGCCCGCGTCAAGACCCTTCTTCACCTTACTCGGGCGTCCTCTCCATCTTCACGGACCGGTTTCAGCGGGGTTTTCCGGTGACGGTTTATGGAGACGGCGAACAGACCCGCGATTTCATATCGGTCAAAGATGTGGCCCGAGCCAACGGTCAGGCGCTGACCGGGGCGCGGCTCGCCAGCGGTCGTTACAACGTTTGCACGGGCCGCGCGGTTTCCTTGAATCAGGTCTTGGCGATCTATCGCGAGCTGTTCCCCGATGTCCCGCCGGCAGAATATGCTGACGCGCGGGTCGGCGATATCCGCGAATCCTTGGGGGATCCAAGTCGGTTGAAAGAATTGCTGAAATTCCAAGCCCAAATCGCTTTTGATCGGGGTCTGCGCGACCTGATCTTGGGCTCCAGTGCGAGTTAATGTATTTTTCTATTTAAAATTAAATAGTTATATATATTTAAAATTTTTTCAAAAAAATCTTGCAAAAGGTTTTCGAATTCATATAATAGCCCTCCCGCCGCCATAGGGGCAGCGGCAAACAAGGACAGGTTGGGTTAACGGCTTTCAAGGATGGCCATGGTTCCTTACAAACACGGTTAGATCATTGAGAGGGGGTTTGCGCGCGGGAGCGT
>ERZ761610.341-NODE-341-length-39354-cov-36.447594_pt1 | contig 39354 bp, 27 predicted proteins | sample MGYA00512164_ERZ761610 | MGnify/ENA primary metagenome ERZ761610 (study PRJEB28899, sample SAMN02850038) | bioreactor sludge metagenome | biome: EBPR Sludge; feature: EBPR Bioreactor; material: flocular biomat | place: Australia: Thorneside Wastwater Treatment...
TGCTTCTCGACTGAAAAGAAACTTTTACGTGGCCCAATTATCGGGGGAGCTTACAGGACGAAACCGCCCAGCGCATAACAACGTGTTTATGCCAGCTTGGGGTTTGGTGTAGTTACAAAGTTTCGTTTCTTTACTTAGTTTTGTAACGGTGGACAATTTGGACTGGTCAGCTTTGTCATGCTTCGCATTTAACAAAGCTTCCTATGCCCAAGCCGTCATAAACACAAACGTTGTGCGTCATGCCTTTTCAGAAAAATTCGACTCCGAATTAAGGCAGAAAATGACTAAATTGTGGAGTGAAAAAGAGACAAAAACGACACCTTGATTTGGAGATAGACAAGTTAACGAATTCAATAGAGAATTCATTGACTGGAGAGGTATTCGACACAGAAATAACCCCATTAAACAAGACTGATTTAAAAGCAATTAAGAAATCTGAATGGGTATTTGACTGGAAACTCGAATATAGGACTCCGAAAAATGAGGTTTATAAATTAACAACGGTTAACAACCCGACTATTATCCAAGGACTTCTAAGTATTGAAGACAAAGACGACCACGTTTTCATGCACTTGATAGAGAGTTCTAAATTCAATAAGGGGAAAAATAAGATTTATTTAGGAGTTCCTGGAAACCTGGTTGCATTTGCATGTAAAGTTTCTCTTGAAAAAGGTTATGAGGGTTACGTAGCCTTTGACAGCAAAACCTTATTAATTGAACATTACAAACAGACTTTAGGAGCAACTCGTCTAATTCGTCAGCGAATGTTTGTTGACCCTATCGCAGCATATAGATTAATTTCAAGATACTTTAAAGAATAAGACTATGGGACTGATTAGAGAGCCAAAAAATGTTGACTTTATTATTAAGTCAAAACCGTGGACAAAGGATGAATTAAAGCAATTCCGCGAGATAATGAAGAAACAACGTGAGAGACGGAGTAAATTAAAAATGCGTGTGCCGAAAAAGAGTAAAGTGTAAGGCACGAACGCACAACACCAGCTATTTGTAATTGCGGGGTTTGGTGTTAAATTAAAGTTTATGTTTCACAATGTAGTTCGGTCACGGGGGACAATTTTACAGCAGGTCGGCTTTAACATTCCGCTGATCTCCATTTTTAAAGCCTCCTATGCCCGCCACTGCCCAAACCCAAACGTTGTGGCGCATAGCCAGACAGAAAAAAAGTAACTCAAATTTTGTACATTTGAACTTATGAATGTAAAGAACAGACTTAGGAATACCCTTGTAAGAAAACTTCAGCAGTTATCGACAGACAAACTGACTGAAATCAATAACTTATTGAGTAAAATCGAAAGCCAACTTAAATCAAAGGACAAAACCTTAAAACTAGCTGGGACTTGGAAAGACCTAGATGACAATTTTTTCATCGAAATGACAGAGAAACTTCACGACAATAGGGCTAACGACAGACAAATCAATTAAGCGTGACAGAATCTCTTGTCGATACGGACATACTATCCTTTTACTTTAAAGGTGACCAAAAAGTAGTTGGAAAATTTAATGACTATCTTAAGGAATTCGATGTAATTAACATTTCAATAATTACCTACTACGAAATCCTAGGCGGACTTAAATTCAAGAAAGCTGAAAAACAGATAAAAGAATTTGAAGAGTTCGTAAATAACAATACAATCATTCACATTTCAGAAGAGTCAGCCAAAATATCAGGCGACATTTATGCCGACCTAAGACTAAAAGGAATTACGATAGGCACTTCAGACATTCTAATAGCAGGAATTGCTTTAGAAAACGAACTGACATTGATTACAAATAACGAAAGACATTACGACCCAATTCAAGGACTTAAGATTGAGAACTGGAAAAAGTAGGCTACGCGCCACAACACCGGGTTTGTTTAATGGCGGGCGACACAGTCGCCCGTAGTGTCAGCAAGTTTATTTATATTCGTGTAGGCGGACAAATCCGTTGGATTTATCCGCCACTAAACAAAACCAAATCGTTACCGGTAAGGTGCAAAGATGTCTTGTCCTAAAACAGCTTAACATAAATTATATACAACACAAGGCAAGGACAGACAAAAGCTACTAATTTATTAATTACCCTCTCCACGCTCCGCTGCGCCTGCGAATTCCTCGCACGGTATCTGAGGAGTCTGTCTTCCTAACCCGCAGGTACCGGCTCCCGATGACCTACCCATGTAAAGCGCTTTATCACATATTCAGGATTGGTGAACGAAGCATTTCCAGAAGGATTCCCACCGGTAACATGGAAATCTGAAAAGCCTGCATTCTGATTCATGTAAATGCCACCAATCAGATTGAAGGATACTGGTGTAGCCGCCAACGCCATCACATCCGCAATTTTCTCCCGAACAGAAGGATCAATAGTATACGCCCCACATGATATTGCTCCATGGTGAATAGCCATTTCTTGCGCCAATTGTAAAGAATGATCAGTATTCTTTGTTTTTATTAACAAAACAATAGGTCCAAATAATTCTTTACTGAACACATCCTTATGTGAAGCATCAATCTCCACAACAACAGGTGTGCTGGTACGCGCATTTTTAAACATCGGGTTGTCAATCGCGCGCGACTTTAGCCAAACCTTACCTGGCAATTTTTCGGCATCCAAAACGCGAGTGCATGTATTTCTATTTTGAATAGCACCCAACACAAAAGGTCCTGCTTTTGGATTATCGACCAATCCAGTAATATTATCAACAAGTTTTTGTGCAAACTCATCAAAGCTAATGGTACCATTAGCGGTTTTAATTCCACCTTCAGGTATATAAAAATTCTGTGGCGCGGTGCACATTTGTCCTGAGTATAATGAAAGTGAAAAGGCAAGATTACCGGCCACTTTATCAACATCGGCAACAGAATCAAGTATAACAGAATTCACACCTGTCTTCTCAGTAAATACCATTTTGCCGGGCAGCGCCTCCAGGTAACTACCAAACGTTGAGTTACCAGTAAAATCAATCAACTTCACATCAGCATGTTCCGCCAGTTGTTTGGTGATCATATTATCGAATGAATCAACTGCTAATTGACAAATGTTTGGATCAAAATCATTTTCTGCTAATACTTTCTGAATTTCAGCAACCACAATGGCAATAGGTAATACTGCTCCCGGGTGTGGCTTAACAATTACCGGATTGCCTGTTACCAAGCTTGCATAAACTCCAGGAACCGTATTCCACGTTGGAAAGGTTGAGCATCCAATAACCAACGAAATACCCTTGGGCACCGCTCTCCATTCTTTATTGAGTTGAATGTTGAATTTTCCCATGGGTTTATCCCACAATGTTGAAGCAGGAAATCGTTGTAACTCTTCATACCCTGCCGCAACAGCTTCCAGGGCTCTGTCAGCTGCATGTGGGCCGGATGCCTGGAACGCCATCATATACCCCTGCCCTGTTGTATGCATGGTGGCATATGCGATTTCAAAAAATCTTGCTTTTACCCTTTCAAGCGATTCAATTAAAATTCCTGCGCGGTCTTGGGCGCTGACTTTTCGCCAAACATGATAAGAAGATTTCGCACGCGTGATCAAGGTATCAACAGGAAAAGCAGGATACTTTATGCCTAAAAGTTCCTGTGTATAGGGTGACTCCTCAACACCAATCCAGTTTGTCGAACCTTCTTGTTTCAATTCTCCGAACTTCGTATTCAGCAGAGCTTTAAATTTCTCCTGCCCATCAGCATCAGCGGTTTCTCCATAAATTGCGGGAGCCGGATGTTCTGGATAAGCAGCAAAGAATGTGCGTTTATGAAGTGCCTCTATTGCGTTTTTTAGTACTGATTCGTGTTTCTTAAATAAACTCATAGTATCAAAGTTCAAATTGTTTTGTTTTCAATCGCTGCAATACCTGTTTGGCAAGCTTTGCGCTTTGTTTAGGTCTTGCACCATCACCGATGGCAATCATCACATAATAATCTCCATCTTTTACCCATAATTGCTGAGCATCTGGTCCGTTCACAACATAGGCTTCATCACCCACATCATCAACTTTCTTTGCGGAGCGTACCTTTTCAAATTCTTCGGCTGATGGAAATACGATATAACCAAAATGCACCTCGCCCTCAAATTCATACCCCAAAAAAGAACATCCGCGTCCACCAAGATACTCTTCATTAATTTCTTTGGGAATCTCAGATAACTTACTCTCAAGGGCTTCTTCAATCTCTGCCTTTGTTACGCAACCACAGATACCCTCAAAAGCTGTCTGTTCAATACCTGGAAAATCCTGACCATTGTCTTTTTTCGTACCACAGGAAACCAATACGAGGATCAGTAAGTAAATAAAATATTTTTTCATGTTAGTATGGTGTAATACCTACTTGTTATAGCCAAATACCTTCTTCAAAAGGTCAGACGTGCGGGCAACAGGATCTTCTCTGATCTTCTTCTCTTCACCGGCAATCAACAAAAATAATCCATCCATTGCCTTATTGGTAGCATAGTCATTCAGGTCGGGATTTACTTTTTCCACCAGCGGAATTTTGTTGTATGTGCCGACTAAATCGCCATAGTATTTGGTAGCGTTAACTTTACTTAATGAATTGGCAATTACCGGCTGAAACTTTTCATAGAGTTGAGCCGATGTAGTGCGTTTCAAATATTCAGTAGCTGCATTTTCATCACCTTTCAAAATGCTCCAGGCATCCTGAATAGTCATCTGCCTGATGGCACTGATAAAAATAGGCTTGGCTTCTTTGGCGGCATCCTCTGCTCCGCGGTTTAAGGTCATTACAAATTTATCTACTTCACCACCAAGACCCATTTGACGAAGCCTGTCTTCTACGCGTTTTACATCTGGCGGAAAAGGGATTTTAATTTGCGGATTTTTAAAAAAACCATCCAGTTGTGAAGCCTGATCAGAGCCTGTAGATATTCCTTTTATAAGGGCCTCCTTCAATCCTTCACCAACCTCTGCGGTGGTTAACGGTTGATTACCCCCTGTTGTTTTATTTAAATCACCTAAGGCCTGATTGATTTGTGCTGATGTGCATGCTGTTAAAATCAACGCCAATATCCAACCAATTTGTTTCATAATCTTGCTATTTGAGGCGTCTAAATTACCGAACAAATTCTAAAATCCTACGTGCTTATTGAATGGTTTCCCGGGTAATTTCTGAAACGTTCTTACAGCCTGCCAAACCCATGGTAAGTTCAAAGTCGGTCATGAAATTGCGCAAAACTTCATACACACCTTCTTCACCGGCAAGGGCTAATCCATAAACATAGGGTCGGCCTATGCAAACAGCTCTTGCGCCTAAGGCAAGCGCTTTAAATATATCAGCCCCACCACGCACTCCACTATCCAGCAGTATCGGAATTTTTTCATTCACGGTTTCAACAATCGCAGGTAACGCTTCAAATGTAGAAATGGAACCATCTACCTGCCGGCCACCATGATTGGAAACCAGGATTCCATCCATACCAAAATCCAATGCTTTACGCGCATCATCGGGATGTAGAATTCCTTTTAATATTATGGGTAATTTAGTTTGCTCCCGAAGAAACTTTAAATCACCCCAGGTGGTGCATGGATTGGAGTAAATGCTGGTAAATTGTTGCACCGCCCTCACCGGAAGACCTGAACGAAGTTTTTTAAAGAATCCATTTCCAGGATATCGGTTTACCATACTTACCAATCCCAGTATGGCCTGCCATGAAATTTCACGCTTCGCTTTTTCGCCAGTCGCGGGTTCATCCATCAATTTTTTAAAAACAGGGTCAGAAGTATATTGAGCAATACCTTTGCCCTCCAGAAAGGGTAAGTACGCAATGTCAAGATCACGAGTTCGCCAGCCTAACATGGTAGTATCCAACGTAACCACTATCGCTTTGCAACCACAACGTTCAGCGCGGTGTACAAAACTGGCAACCAGTTCATTCGATTTACTCCAATACAACTGAAACCAACGCGGTGCTCCACCCATCGCTTCTGCTACCTCTTCCATCGGTCGCGATGCCTGATTGGAAAAAATATAGGGCACACCTAACTGAGCAGCAGCCCGGCCAACAGCAACATCGGCTTCTGCATGTGCCATCTCTAAAACACCGATTGGCGATAACAAAAAAGGAGCGGGCAAGGTCTGGCCAAATAATTCAATTCGGGTATCACGCTCACCCACATTTTTGAGCATGCGCGGAATAATTTTATATTTTTCAAATGCTTCACGATTAGCCCGCATAGTACTTTCAGTTCCTGCACCTCCGGCAATGTAAGCGAACGCCTTTGGCGACATCACCTGCCGTGCCGCCTCCTCAAGCTTTTGAATGTCAATTTTTACTTTCGGTGTTTTACCCCAAAAACCATTCAGGTATATTTTCTTTTGCCAGTCAATAGCTGAAAACGAATTCATAGGCTGAATTTTATATCAAAATATACGGAATCATGATAACAAAGTATCCATTATTTAAATTTTATACGATAGTCAGCAAAGATACCTAAACGTCATACCGGCCCCCGAGCCGGCATCCCATTCTTAGTATTGAGATCGCAGGTCAACGCCAGCGAAGACCTTTAGAAAAGGGCTAAGTGGTATCTTTGCGGACTATCCGAATTTTATGTCATATTTGAGGCTGATCTGTCTTTATGAAGAAAATTTATGCCGAGATACTCGCCATTGGCGATGAACTCTTATACGGCCAAACCCTTGACACCAACTCACACTGGATAAGTGGAGAACTCGACAAAGCTGGAATAAAAGTAATTCGAAGAACAACAGTTGGTGATCTTGAACAGGATATTCTTACTGCTTTTGCGGAAGCTGAAACCCGCGCTGATATTATTTTGATTACGGGTGGTCTTGGGCCAACAAGTGACGATCTCACAAAACCATGTTTATGTAAATACTTCAACTGCGGACTACAAATAAATGAAGAAGCCTTAGCTGAAATTACACAATTCTTTAAAAGCAGAGGTCGTGAACTTACCGAACTCAACCGGCAACAGGCAGCATTGCCAACAGCGTGTACAAAAATTACCAACACTATTGGTACCGCACCCGGAATGTGGTTTAGCAAAGGAGATAAGATTTTTATGTCGATGCCTGGTGTGCCGCATGAAATGAAAAAAATGATGACCGAGAGCGTTATTCCTAAACTGTTAGAAAAATTTAAAACACCCATCATCCATCATCAAATTATTAAAACCGTAGGCATTGGTGAATCCTTTCTGGCCGATAAAATTTCCGAATGGGAAAAATCATTGCCGGGTCATTTGAAGCTAGCCTACCTGCCAAGTTTAGGTGAGGTAAAACTCAGACTTACCGGAATGGGATCTTCATTGGATGATCTAAAACATGATATTGCAGATCAAATTAATAAACTGAAACCACTAGCCGGTGATTATATTTATGGTTATGGCGAAGATGCCCTTGAATTTGTGGTTGGTCAACTGCTGCGTGAGAGAAGACTAACCATATCCGTAGCAGAAAGCTGTACAGGAGGCTATCTCTCCCACCTCATAACATCCATACCCGGTAGTTCCGATTATTTTCTGGGAAGTATAATTCCCTATGCCTATGAAATCAAAATGCGGCAACTTGGTGTAAAGCCTGAAACACTGGAAAAATATGGAGCTGTTAGTGAACCCACTATTATTGAAATGGCCAATATTGTGCGCGCCAAATTTAACGCGGATATAGGTGTGGCCACCAGCGGCATTGCAGGACCCGGTGGCGCAACACCCGAAAAACCTGTGGGCACGGTTTGGATTGCTTATTCTGATAAGCACCAAACAGTTACCCGTAAACTTCAGCTTTCCAAAGACCGGATGATCAATATCCGCATGGCATCTATGGCTGTTCTTAACCTGATCCGGTTAAGTTTACCTCCAAAGTCCTAAATGATTTTCTCAGGTTTTAGATGAGATAAATATTAGCTTTTGGAAATCGTTTGCATGACTTTTATCATTCATAATTAATTCCGGAATGCACAATTTAAACAGCCTGTAAACCGGCTGTTTATGAGCACCGATGTTCATCAAAATTTTTTCGTAGTAGATCCTGAACGCTCCCAATTGCTATCAGCATTATGGCAGCACCAACTTCAGGATCGTCATATTTCCCGTGAGGCCATTAAACGTTTGGCTGAAAAATACCAGCTTTCAGAAATTGAGATTGAAGGAGTCGTCTCCTTTTATCACTTTTTCCATCTGAAACCAGCAGGTAAACACACTATTTATCTCAATAAAAGTATTACTGCTGAACTCAAGGGATTTGAGCGCATACGCGAAACGTTCGAACGTGAAACGGGAGCACGCTTAGGGTTTACAGACCCCAGCGGTACGTTTGGTTTATTTGCTACACCCTGTATAGGATTGAGCGACCACGAGCCTGCTGCTCTTATTGACTTCTATCCCTTTACTAACCTTAATGCACTAAAAGTAAAGGATATCATTAATAAACTGAAGGAAGGAAACTCCGCTGCTGAAATCTGTGATATTCCGCAGGAGAATATCCGCTATACACCAGCTAACAATCGAACGATATTTTTTGCACCTTATACACGAGGGGAGGCCATTGCAAAATTGGCGACCTTGAAACAAGATGGCGTGCTGGAGCAATTAAAACGTTCAGAACTTTCCGGTAGGGGTGGCGCCTTCTTTCCCACCTGGAAAAAGTGGGACACCTGCAGGAGCTATGCCACCTCACCTAAATTTATTATCTGCAATGCCGATGAAGGAGAACCCGGAACATTCAAAGACAGGGTATTATTAAGCAATCAACCTGGCTCAGTAATAGAAGGAATGATCGCGGCCGCCTACACAGTAGGCGCATCGTATGGCATGATCTACCTGCGCGGGGAGTACCGTTGGCTGGCGAAAAAGCTGGAAGAGGAAATTGAAGCATTTCATGCACAGGGCTTACTTGGAAAATCCATTGCCGGAATTGAGGGTTTTGATTTTGATATCCGCCTGGAGTTAGGTGCGGGCGCCTACGTTTGTGGAGAAGAAACCGCCCTGCTGGAATCCATGGAGGGAAAACGGGGAGAACCCCGAACAAAATGGTTTTATCCCGTAGAAAAAGGCTACTTGCAATTACCTACTGTAGTCAACAACGTTGAGACTTTTGCAGCCGTGTCGCGCATCCTTCAGCTTGGCGCTGATGAATACCTGAAACGCGGCATCCCAGGCTCACCCGGTACAAAACTCATTAGCATTTCTGGCGATTGTGAACGTCCCGGTATTTATGAAATTGAATGGGGTCTTACCATAGCAGAGTTACTGGAATTATGTGGTGGTAAAGATCCATACTTTATCCAGGTAAGCGGCCCCTCCGGTGAGCCTATTTCCATAAAAGAAAAATTCAGGCGTATCTCTATGCTTGACCTGAAGGATCAAAAAGATATACGGTGCGGAGGATCCTTCATGATCTTCAACAGCGAACGCGATATCGTGCACATCCTCATGAATTTCTCCGAATTCTTTAAACATGAATCGTGTGGTGTATGTACGCCCTGCCGGGCCGGCAATTTCATCATTCAACGAAAGCTGGAGCGTCTGCAAAATGGATTGGCAGACATGAATGACCTGAAGGAATTAAAAAGTTGGGGAAACCTGATGAAAACAACGAGTCGTTGTGGCTTGGGTAAAACTGCCACCAATTCAATTATCCAATCGTTGGAGAAATTTGATGACTACTTTACCGGACGCTTTGCGAAAACGGATAACAGCATTATCAGAAAATTTAATCACCAGTTGGCCGTGGCCGACTATGAACGCTATAAACCCTGATCCCATGGCAACTTGTTCATTTTGGATTGACGGAAAAAAATATGAAGCTGAAGAAGGTACTAACCTGATTGACGCAGCGAAAGAAAACGGTGTGTTTATTCCATCACTCTGCTACTTCCGGCACATTGACCCTCCTCTGGGTACCTGTCGCACGTGTACATGTAAAATTAATGGTCGGAATGACCCGGCTTGTACTGCCTACATACATGAAGGGTTGCAGGTGGAAGTAAATACCCCGGAATTGGTAGACATGCGAAAAGCATTGGTTGAAATGATGTTTTCGGAAGGTAATCACTTTTGCCCCGCTTGCGAAAAAAGTGGTAACTGCAATTTGCAACACATGGGGTATGAACTGGGTATATCCGTAACGCGCTTCCCACACCTGTTTAAAGATCACTTGATTGATTACCAACCCAAGCGCATGATCATGGAACACAACCGGTGCATTAAATGCAAGCGCTGTATTGAAGAGGTACTAACAACGGATGAAAAGCGGGTGTTCATGTCTCTTAACAGAGGTAATGAAACCATGATAGGCATTGACTACGAACAGGAAGCCAGGCTTACCGATGAGCAAGCTGTAAATGCCATGAACATCTGTCCTACCGGGGCTATAATCGTTCGTGGTAAAAGTATGGCTAAACCTTTTGGTGAGCGGGCATTCGACATGGTATCAGCGCAAAAGCAATTCAAGCACAACATTCTGGAAAAACCAAACAAAGGAAACTTCGAAAAGAAAACCATTGCCACCGTTTCGCTGGCCGGTTGCTTCGGCTGCCATATGTCCATGCTGGATATTGACGAAGAAATCATGGATATCGCAGAGCTGGTTTCCTTTAATAAATCACCGCTAACCGATATCAAAAATTTCACACAGCGTTGTCACCTGGGAATAGTAGAAGGCGGTTGCTGCAACACCGAGAATATTGAAACACTAAAAAAATTCAGGGAGATGTGCGATATCCTTGTGGTGATGGGTGAATGTGCCGTGTGGGGCGGATTACCCGCCATGAGAAATACCATTCCGTTAGGTGAATGTCTGGAAGAAGCCTATTTGAATTGTGTTACCAGCGAACAAGGCGAGAATACAGTTCCCTATCACGAAGACCTTCCTAAAATTCTGGATCGCATTTATTCCTGCAACGAAATTGTAAAAGTAGATTATATGATACCGGGGTGCCCGCCAACAGCAACACACATCTGGAAAGTAGTGAAGAGTTTGTTGTGGGGTGAGGATTATTCTCTGCTGTATTCTGAATTTAAGTACGACTAACATGAAGAAAAAAGTAATCATAGATCCGGTTACGCGTGTGGAAGGACACGGTCGTGTAACCATTCACCTGGATGAATATGGAAAAGTGGAGGATTCATTCTTTCATATCGTTGAGTTCAGGGGGTTTGAGCGCTTCATCCAGGGCCGCCCCTATTGGGAAGCGCCCGTATTAGTTCAACGCTTGTGTGGTATTTGCCCGGTAAGCCATCACCTGGCCGCGGCAAAAGCCATTGATCAGCTGGTAGGTATTGATCCAGAAGATCTAAGTCCTGCAGCTTATAAACTAAGAAAGCTTTTGCATTACGGACAAATATTTCAGTCGCATGCGCTTCACTTCTTCTATCTCGCCTCCCCTGATCTTTTGTTTGGCACTGATGCCCCGGTAGAAAAACGAAATGTATTTGCCGTAGCGATCGAGAACAAAGACCTGGCTCGCAAAGGTATACTCATGCGAAAATTTGGTCAGGAGGTCATCCGGGCAATTGCAGGCAAAAAAATACACGGGGTGGCTGCTGTTCCCGGGGGCATGCATAAAGTTTTTGATCCTGAGGAACGTGATTATTTCCTGAACGGAAAAGATATTCCCACTATCAAAACGATGCTGGAATGGTCACTTGAAACAATTGAATTCATTAAGGCTTACTTCGAAAAAAATAGATCCATGCTCGATTCATTCGCCACTTTTCCCTCCGGGCATATGGGCATGGTGAATGAGCTGGGTAATATGGAGCTTTATCACGGTAAGTTAAGAGCCATTGACAGTGTGGGTAATATCACCTTACCGGATGTTTCTACCAACGACTACCAAAAATACTTTCTGGAAGGTGTAGAGCGCTGGTCGTACATGAAATTTCCTTACCTGAAAGAAATTGGTCGGGAAAAAGGCTGGAACAGGGTTGGGCCACTGGCGCGGATAAATATATGCAGTGCCATTCCTACACCATTGGCCGAAAAAGAGCGGCAGGCTTTTGTTGCCTTTACAGGAAAGAAAGTAAACAACAGCACGCTGTACTCACATTGGGCAAGGTTAATTGAACTTTTACATTGTGCTGAGGTAATGGATGAACTATTGCATGATGATGAGATACTAAGTGATGACCTGGTGCGTGAAGGCACCAAACGAATGGAGGGCATAGGCATTATTGAAGCACCCCGTGGCACACTTACCCACCACTACCAGGTAGACGATAAAGGCATGATTACCCGGTGTAATCTAATTGTATCAACCACCCATAACAACGAAGCCATGAACAAAGCTGTTCGCTGGGTGGCCAACAATGTAATCAGTCAGAAAGGAACTATTACGGATAGCATGCTTAACCAGGTTGAAGTAGCCATACGGGCTTACGATCCTTGCTTGAGTTGTGCCACACAGGCACTTGGACAAATGTCATTACAGGTACAAGTGTATAATAAGAAAGGAGAACTGATCAATGAACACATTAAAAACTAACAAAACATTGCTGATCGGCATTGGTAACTATGGCCGTTCCGATGATGCACTCGGGTGGAAATTCATTGACACTTTTGTATCACATGATGATTTATTTGATTTCGAATATCGTTACCAGCTCCAAATTGAAGATGCTGATCTGATAAGCCAATATGATCATGTAATTTTCGTAGACGCTTCGCGTGAACAATATCGCAATGGATTTTCTTTTCATGTTTGTGAGCCGTCTCCCTCCTCCTCCTTCACCACCCATGAACTGAAACCAGAAATGGTGTTGTGGCTAACCTGGGACTTGTTTGGAAAAAAACCGAAAGCACACACCATGGCCATTAGCGGAAAGCAGTGGGGGTTACAACATGGCTTAAGCAGAAAAGCGCAGGAGAATTTCAATAAGGCAGTAACCTATTTTATTGCATATATCAATAAACTTGAGCAGGTGCCCGTTTCATAAATTCATTGGCAATTCTTCTTCCTTAAAAAGAAAAGCCGGACAAATGCCCGGCTTTTCTTATGTAATGCTAACTTCTATTAATTATTCGAATACCTGGATTCACCCAGCTTCGCGTGCGCTACTGCCATTCGTGCCACAGGCACGCGTGGACCGGAGCAGGAAACATAATTCAGCCCGATTTCGTGACAGAACTGAATGGACTCAGGATGACCGCCATGCTCTCCACAAATACCTACTTTCAAAGAAGGATTTGCAGCCCGACCATTTTCAACAGCCATCTTCATCAATTTACCCATTCCCTTTTTGTCCAACACTTCAAACGGATTGTCCTTTAATATTCGGTTGGTTATGTAGAAAGGCAGGAATTTGTTTTCAGCATCCTCGCGCGAGAAGGAGAATGTAGCCTGGGTTAAGTCATTCGTTCCAAAGGAGAAAAACTCAGCCACAGTAGCCAGCTCTTCAGCTTGAAGACATGCACGAACAGCCTCCACCATAGTTCCGTATTTAACATTCAGTTTAATTTTTCGTTCGGCTTCCAGTTTTGCCTTAAGCTCATCTACAAATACTTTCACCTGAATAAGTTCTTCAGCAGCAATAACCTGTGGCACCATAATTTCGGAATGAACATCTGTGCCGGCCACCTGGCAATCTGCCGTGGCCTCCAATATAGCCTGAATCTGCATGCGATAAATTTCAGGGAAGGTGATGCCTAAGCGTACACCACGGTGACCGAGCATAGGATTTACTTCATGTAATTCCTTCACCTTCTTCAGCATTTGTTCTTTCTTCAAAATGGCTGACTCCACCAACTCCGCTCCGCTTAAGGTAAATGGTGCCGGTGATTTCTCAGGAATGTTCAGATCGGCATTTAACAACCGTAAACTGCTGAACAAATTGGTAACGCCACTTACGGTTTCTTTTAAATGGCGTAGGTTAGTCAATTCATCTCGCAATACATCTTCTGTTGGAAGAAACTCGTGGATAGGAGGATCAAGCAGCCGAACCGTTACCGGGCGTGGTGCCATCACGGTAAAGATTTCTTTAAAGTCGGCACGCTGCATGTCTTTGAGACGGTTTAATGCTGCCTCACGTTCTTTTGGTGTAGTCGCCAAAATCATTTCAACCACAATCGGCAGCCTGTCAACATCATTAAACATGCGCTCGGTGCGGCATAGTCCAATGCCCATGGCACCAAATTCTACTGCTTTCTTTGCAGTAGCTGGTGTATCTGCATTGGCAAATACTTTTAGTTGTGCCACTTCATCGGCCCAGCCAAGCAATGTTTTTAATTCATTGGAAAACACAGGGTCAACCGTTGGGATAACACCCTGGTAAACATTTCCTGTACCACCATCAATGGTAATGTAATCACCTTCATGCAAAATCTTTTCACCAATAATAGCCTGACGAAGTTTTACATCTACTTTGATACCTTCTGCACCGGCAACACAGGGTTTGCCCATACCACGGGCAACCACAGCGGCATGCGAAGTTTTACCGCCACGGCTGGTCAGGATTCCCTGAGAAGCAAAGAAACCATGTATATCTTCGGGTTTGGTTTCTTCCCGAACAAGTATAACTTTTTCACCAGAACGACCCAGTAATTCAGCACGATCGGCATCAAACACAACATGACCAGAGGCAGCACCCGGTGATGCCGGTAAACCAATGGCCAGTGGTTCCACTTTATAGGTAGCATCCAGCCTTGGATGTAGAAGTTGCTCCAGCATATCAGGTTTAATTCTAAGCAGGGCTTGTTCCTTTGTAATCAATCCTTCCTCTTCCATTTCTACAGAAGTACGCACCAGGGCAACAGTATTCATTTTACCGTTGCGGGTTTGCAGGCAGTATAAAATTCCCTTTTCAATAGTGTACTCAAAATCCTGAACTTCTTTGTAATGTGATTCCAGCTTTCTGCGCAATTCCTCCAGCTGACGGTATAGTTCAGGCATTTCAGTAGCCAGTTGAGCAACCGGTTTGGGCGTGCGTATTCCCGCCACTACATCTTCGCCTTGCGCATTGGTAAGGTATTCACCATACATAATATTTTCACCTGTGCCAGGGTCGCGGGTAAAACCAACACCGGTGGCGCAGTCGTTACCCATATTGCCGAACACCATGGTTACCACATTTACCGCAGTGCCATTAGCCATCTCAGGGGTAATCTTAAATTCTCTTCTGTAATCGATGGCACGCTTACCCATCCAGGAATTAAATACCGCCTTCACGGCTATTTCCAATTGTTCATATACATCTTCCGGGAATGGTTTACCTGTAAATTCTTTTACCACAGCCAGGAATCGCGCAGAAATTTCTTTCAGGTCTTCTGTGCTTAATCCTACATCAACCTTCACCCCAGCGCGTTTCTTTATTTCTTCAAAATGATGATCAAATTTTTCGTCAGGGACTCCGAGCGCTACTTTTCCAAAGAGTTGAATAAACCTGCGGTAAGCATCATATCCGAATCGTTCATTTCCGGTTTGAAGAATCAAGCCCTTCAGGGTTTCCGAATTTAATCCCAGGTTAAGTATGGTGTCCATCATTCCCGGCATCGACATGGCCGATCCGGAGCGAACAGAAACCAGCAGCGGATTTCTTCCGTCACCGAATTTTTTGCCGGTTGCCTTTTCCAGTTCATTCATATTCTCCCGAACCTGATTCATCAGTCCTTCCGGCAACTTTCTATCCGCAGTTTCCAGGTAGGTAAGGCAGGCTTCTGTTGTAACAACAAACCCAGGAGGAACATTGAGTCCGATCTGGGTCATTTCACAAAGGTTGGCTCCTTTGCCGCCAAGTAGCTTCTTGTTCTTTCCATCACCTTCGTGGAAGGAATAGACATATTTTAGTTGCTTTTTGGATTCTTTTCCGGCTTTTATGGTAGTGGCCGTGGGCATTTCAAGATCTATTGTATTCATAATTTCATGTGTTTAAGGGAGCTTGAATGTAGCCCGCTTAACCCCTTAATTAGAATGATATAAGTCATTCAGTTACGCGATAGAAATCATGCTTAAAAAATGATGAGAGAACAGATTTCAGGGGCTTTTTGTCCTGTTCAATAACACATCAAAAATGCTAACTTTGCCCCCGTAAACGTTTGAATTATGGCGCTAGTTGAGCTGATAATGCCCAAAATGGGTGAAAGTATAATGGAAGCCACAATTTTAACCTGGTTAAAAAAACCGGGCGATAAAATTGAGCAAGATGAGTCTGTATTGGAAGTAGCCACCGATAAAGTTGACACCGAAGTACCCTCTACCCACGCTGGTGTGTTAAAAGAAATACTGGCTAAAGAAGGCGAAGTGGTTAAGGTTGGAAAACCCATTGCTATTATCACTACCGATAGTGAAGCTGCAGTTGCTCCTGAACCAAAATCAGACGAACCTCAAAAGGTGGCTGCGCAGGTTGCCGAAACCAAAAAAGAAACATTGGTTGCGCAACCAACCAATGGAAATGGTTCCTCACATCATATAACTGACTTTAAATCAGCTTCGCGTTTCTATTCTCCGCTGGTTAAAAATATTGCCAAAGAAGAAAATATTGCTATTGCCGAACTGGAAACTATTCCAGGCACCGGTATGGAGGGCCGCGTAACGAAAAAAGACATCCTTACTTACGTTCAGCATCGCAAACTTGGGCAAACCATTCAGGCTACCCAACAGTTTAAAGCTCCACAAGGTGTACCGGTATCGGTTAGTGCAGGCGATGAAATTATCCAGATGGACCGCATGCGCAAAATGATTGCCGAGCGTATGGTGGACTCAAAACGGATTTCTCCACACGTAACTTCTTTTGTTGAGGCGGATGTTACCAACATTGTGTACTGGCGAAATAGTGTGAAGAATGAATTTCAAAAGCGTTATGGGGAATCCATAACCTTCACACCAATTTTTGTCGAGGCCCTCGTGCAGGCAATAAAAGATTTCCCGATGATCAACATACAAGTTGACGGAGATCGTATCATACGAAAGAAGGAGATCAATATTGGAATGGCTGTTGCCCTGCCATCGGGCAACCTGATTGTTCCGGTTATCAAAAATGCCGATCAATATAACATTAGTGGCTTAGCAAAACTGGTAAACGATCTTGCCGTTCGTGCCCGTGAAAACAAACTTAAACCCGATGAATTAACTGGAGGTACCTATACCTTAACCAATGTTGGTTCCTTTGGAAATGTAATGGGCACACCCATTATTGTTCAGCCTCAGGTTGGTATTATGGCCACTGGAGCAATTCTTAAAAAACCAGCAGTGGTTGAAACACCTTACGGTGATGCGATAGTGGTTCGCCACAAAATGTTCTTATCGCATTCCTACGATCATCGTGTAGTAGATGGCTCGTTAGGTGGAAGCTTTGTAAGACGTGTTGCCGATTACCTGGAGAAGTTTGACCCCAGCAGACCCTTTTAACGCTTAAGGGAAAGATAGCCGGTTTTCACTTCCTTTTTATCCACTTCAATTTTGTAGAAATAATTACCGGATGGCAACTCATTGCCCTTTGTATCTAATCCTGCAAAACGTTTACCGGATACGGTATCATCATAATTCTCAACTTCGTATACCTTATCACCCCAACGGTTAAAAATCAGCACTCTATTTGGGAATGGTAAATTTGCAATGCGCATATATTGGTTAAGCTCGAAACCATTGGGGGCAATAGCATTGAACACTTCAATTCCTGAATTATCGGCACTGGCTACGGCAAGCAATGTTTCTGTTGGTGCTTGGGCTGAGGTTACTGTACCGGTGGACAACGATCCGGTGGAATTAGACTGACCCAGGCTGGTAAACGGATCATTAAGCGCAGAGGCCTGCGACACAACCAATGATTGAAGTCCGCCACTTAGACTATTCTCATTTCGAACTGGTAATGTAACCGTAGCACTTTGCAAGGAGCCGCTCACTACATCAACCGTAAAATAGCGTTGATCAGAAATACTTTTTAATGAACTTGATTTAGGAAGAACTGTACCACCCAACTCTGTACTTGAGACACGTACTTGCGTAGCAGCGGTCGTTATTCCATTAATTTGTACTGGTAAATAGGTTGTCCCATTTCCAAGGGGAAATAATTTGTCGCCTGTACCCGAATGTTGAACCGCACCCTGTACGTGCGATTGATCTGAACCTCCGGTAATCACTACTGATTCGTCAAAAACAATTTTCGAGTTATTCTCAGCCACCATAATGCCGTTGGTCAGGATAAGTTCGCGCTCCACAACAATATCCGCCAGAAATTTTTTGGTACCACCACCATCAATTGTTAACCAACTAAACGCTTGTGCATTGTGGTTGATAATCTGTTCATCACTTGTACTGTTAAACGTGATGCGACCTTCACCGGGAACATAGGTACCGTTGTTAAGCCAAACTCCTCCCATAACCAGGGATCCGTTGTTGGTTAGTGTACCATTGTTTACAAGGCTTCCTTGTACAGAAAGAGTACTTCCTGTACCTACGCTAACAGCAGTTGAATTAGAAATAAAAAAGCCTTGCGCCATAATGGTAAATGGCAGCAGCACAATGAACAATAATATGGATCGCATATTTTAATTGATTTTTAGAGGTTTAATGATTTCCAGTGTGCCCTTTTGCTTGGGCACTGGACTTTTGGTAGCATTTTCCAATTCTTGCCGAACTTGCTCTGGGCTTAGCTTTTGTACCGTAGTCTCAGGTTGTTGATGGGATGCTTCTTGCAAGCGCTGTTGTTCATAACCAATACCCATACTAGTAGGTAGATTATAGGCTTCAGGATACAAATATTTTCCACGTTCGTCTCCCGTTTTATCCTCTTCTACTTTCACTCTGTTTTTCTCAGCATATGGATCCTTCCGGATACCCGTTAACTGCCAACTCACTTTCATACCTGGATTACCTCCAGCAATACTAAAGCGATTACTTTGAACTTCTTTGGAAATATAAACAGGTGCATAACCACCGATACAGGTTAGTTGATATCGATAATCTTTATTAAGCGCACCAAACCAATCGGGTAAAGTAACCTCTGCCTGGCCACTTGCATCCAACGTTACAACACCATCATAAATATTTTTCATATCAGGTGACTCTACGAAAGAATGGTATAAATATTTGTTAGCTGGATCAAGCGGGTGATCAATTTTAAACGTACCGCTTCCTTTACTTAAGGCACCTGTTACGGCAACCCTGCCCTGAAAATATCCCGCATATCCAGTTGTAACGTCAGCGTTAAATCCCCGAACAGCAAACCCCCCCGTTGTTGCACTACCGTAAACTCCATATCCACCGCCTGCATGACTTCCCCAAACCCCAATCCCTAAGGCTCCAGTCCCGTTGTTTATTCCACGCAGTGCAGTAGAAGAAGCCCCTGGGGCGGTAGACGTAACAACACCTGTTATTGCGGTTGCGTTTGCTACAGTTGAGTTTGTCTCCCCCCTTATCGCAGCAGCAGTACCCGCAGTTGAAGGATGAATACCATATACAGCATATCCGGTTGCACCCGTACTAAAAGTATAACCATAAACACCGTCTGCATCACCAATGCCATAAACCCCGTAGCTGCTTCCATTGCCATAAACGCCCGTACTGGTTGTGCCTCCACCAATACCGCGAACACCAACACCCGATGGTTGATCACTACGTGCCCAGACCGCTGCATTATTTCCGGCCAATATTGTTTCGAATTGTCCTGAAGAATTTTCAAAACGACCTCCATATGTGCCACCCGTTGCCTGAACACCATAATGCTTACCATTTCCATAGAGACCAACTCCGAAAACTGTCGCATCTTGAATGAAGGTATAACCTAAAGCACCCTGACTCGGAGTTGTTGTTGTTTGAACCGCACCTAGGGTACCGTAACCTCGATCGGCTCCATTAACAAAATAACCGGCAACACCATTTTGTGCAGTAACTGAACCTCCTACACCAAAATTTACACCTGTTCCTACCAGAGAAAAACCGGTTCCCGTTGTCGAAGCAGAAAATGCAGTTCCTGTATTTCCCGCATTAGTAATTCTAAATCTCCCAGCAGCGCCATTCCCTCCATCTTGAACAATATCAAATAATGTGGCGGATGCAGATGAGGAAGCAAAGTAAGGTAAGGTCAATCCACCAGCACTTTCATCTGCAGGTGCCCATTGTGTACCATTCCATTTCAATACCTGATTAGCTGTGGGTGCCGTATTAGCAACAGGCCTGCTTTGTATTTGCACAACCGTTGGGTTTGGATATGTTCCTCCAAGATTTCCACCTGCAGCACCACCGGGTGCAACACCAGCAATGGTAGTATTACCCGCAGCGGTTAATCTGCCTTGAGCATCTACTGTAAAATTAGGCACCTGGGTAGCAGATCCATAAGGGCCAGGCGTTACCGAGGTATTCGCCAGACTAACTGTTCCTGTAGCAGTAATTGGCCCTCCGGTAAGTCCGGTACCTGTGGCAATGTTGGTTACCGTTCCTGTTGAAGCTGCTGACCATGTAGGAACCCCGGCCGCAGTTGTGAGTACCTGTCCGTTGGCACCAGCTGCCAGTTTTGTAACTGCTATGGCGGCTGCGTTGCTAACATCGGCATTCGCGATGGTGCCGTCTAAAATTTTTGCAGAAGTGATAGCATTATTGGCAACCGTTGGTGCAGGATAAGTTCCTGTTAGATCACCTCCCGCAGCACCTCCAGGCGCTACACCAGCAATGGTAGTATTACCTGCAGCCGTTAATCTGCCCTGGGCATCTACAGTAAAATTAGGAACCTGAGTGGCTGATCCGTAAGGACCAGGTGTTACAGTTGTATTCGCTAGGCTAACTGTTCCTGTAGTAGTGATTGGCCCTCCGGTAAGTCCGGTACCTGTGGCAATGTTGGTCACCGTTCCTGTTGAAGCTGCTGACCATGTAGGAACCCCGGCCGCAGTTGTGAGTACCTGTCCGTTGGCACCAGCTGCCAGTTTTGTAACTGCAATGGCGGCTGTGTTACTAACATCGGCATTGGCGATGGTGCCGTCTAAAATTTTTGCAGAAGTAATGGCGTTATCACGAATATGGTTTGTAGTTACGGATCGGTTCGCATCAGTAGCCGCATCACTCCGCAATTCGGTTGCCGTAACACCATTAGCTGCTATGCCAATGGTTCCGGTTGTTGTAATCGGGCCTCCGGTTAGTCCGGTGCCTGTTGCAATATTCGTTACTGTTCCTGATCCACCCGTTGTTTCATTCTGCGGAACCCATGTAGTACCATTCCATTTCAATACCTGGCCTGTAGTAGCACCTGACTGTGTTAATTTTCCGGGAGCTACGTTGGCAATTTTAACATCGGTTATAGCATTGTTGGCAATGTCAGCCGTTGTAATAGTGCCATCTAAAATTTTTGCTGTTGTAATGGCATTGTTGGCAACTGTTGGATTTGGATATGTGCCCGTTAAATCACCTCCTGCATTGCCTCCCGGAGCTGTTCCTGTTAGACTAACGTTATTTCCACCCGATATACTTAATAATCCAGTTGCTGGATTATACGTCAAGGTTTGATTGTCTGTACCGGTGCTGTCTTCGATTACTACCCACAATGTACCGCTCCAGTAATAAAATTTATTAACGTCCGTGTCAAATACAAGTAATCCCTTTTCGGTAGAACCAAGGGTGCTGGTAAATGCAGTTGCAGTGCGCTGGGCCGTGGTGAACCGAGGAACTAAAAAGCCCTGATTATTGCCTGGAGATCGCAAGTCAAGAACTGCTTTTGCGTTTGGATTCTCGGTACCAATACCTACCTGGGCACTTACCTGATAAAACGTGGCCAGGGATAAAATGATTAAAGCTTGGGGTAAACCTTGAATTTTCATAACATTTCGGATTTACATTAGATGAAATTACTAAAAATCAGAAATAGAATAGTTGTAAAAGATCGAACTAAACACAAGAGTTGTCCGTGACTTAAATCCATTCTACTTGAGGCTATTTGGTAACTCATAAGCTGTAAATGACCTGCTATTCTGACTTAATTACTGACCTCTCGATTGATCCCAATGATTGCTTAAGCTTGTCCAATTCCGCCCTGAATTGATTGATCTGGCTGTTTTCAGTACTCAGAATTTTAACCTGCTCCTTTAACAATTTCAATTCAGCTTCCAGATTTGAGATTTCTTCCTGCTGCTCCTGTACCGCTTTTACCAAGGGAGCAATAAAATCGGTATAACGAAGACCGAGTGTTCGATCATTGTCTCCACCCACGGTCAGAATTGCGTTTCTATTGTCCACTAGTTGCTCAATATCCTGGGCAATAAAACCCCAGTTAGTGCGCTTATCGCTTAAGTCTTTCATCTGATAACTAACTGGTCTGAGTTTCAATATAAAATCAAGACCGCTATCGATGTCTTGGATATCCGTTTTCAACCGTCTGTCGGATGAGGCCGTGAAGGCTACCTGACCTTCAATTACTGTAACGGTAGTATTGCCAATGCGAACTTTGTTGCTGGCGTTAACAATAGTACCCTCACCTATGGCCGTGGCATTATTTAAGTTATTGACACTAACATCTGCCCCGTTTCCTATTAAGGTAAGCCGAGATCCTAGGGTATTTGTAGTGGCCACTGTTGTTCCAATAAAAGTATTAAAGAAACCAGTGGTAGTATTTTGACCAGCACGTTCACCAAGCATTGTATTCCCCACTCCTGTAGTTACATTCCAACCGGCTTTCTCACCAATAAAAGTGCTCACGTTTGCGGTGGTCACAAATTCGCCCGCTTGGGCACCGACAAACGTATTTCCCTGGTGATTACCGGCATTACCTGCACGCCAACCGATTATAGTACTTAACCCTAAGTTAGTGTGGTTCTCTGCCGCCTGAGTACCTATAAAGACATTATAGTTTCCAGTATTATTGGCCCCTGCTCTCCATCCAAAAAATCCATTATCGGTTCCGGCTGTAGCCACTTGATCTCCGGCAAATAAATTTCGGGTTCCTATGTTATTGATCAGTGCATTCGGACCAACGTTTGCCCATACGGCTATGCCTCCACCGGAAGTTGTCAGTACCTGGCCGGAGGTGCCCACCGAAAATTTCGTAACATTAATATTAGCTGATCCACTTATATCGGCATCCACAATTGTTCCATCCACAATCTTAGCTGAAGTAATAACATTGTTTGCAATGTTGGGGTTAGGATAGGTACCAGTAAGTTCACCTCCAGCAGCACCGCCTGGTGCAACACCTGTAATATTTATATTTCCAGCATTGGTAAGTCTGCCCTGTGCATCCACGGTAAAGTTGGCAACCTGTGTTGCCGACCCGTATGATCCCGAAGTAACCGAAGTATTCACAAGATTTAACCCTCCGTTGAACGAACCTGTTACGTTACCAGCAGCGGGTGATTCTGTGTCTAATACAACCGCAGCATTCAACCGGTTTGTGTTGATTGTTCCGGTTGTTGCAGCATCGTTAACAGCAGTTACAACATTGGTTCCGGCCGTTGCTGCGATTGTTGGGTTAGGGTATGTGCCCGCCAGATTACCTCCGGCTGCCCCCCCTGGTGCAACACCCGCTATATTTATATTTCCTGCATTGGTAAGTCTGCCTTGAGCATCAACGGTAAAGTTGGCAACTTGTGTTGCCGATCCGTATGTGCCTGCCCCAACAGTTGTATTAGCCAGATTCAAACCTGCATTAAATGAACCCGTAACCTGACCTGCAGCCGGATTTTCTGTTTCCAGTACCACTGCTGCATTTAAACGGTTAGTATTAATGGTGCCCGTTGTGGCTGCATTATTCACCGCGGCAACAACATTGTTGCCCGCGCTCGCAGCCAAAGTTGGTGCGGGATAAATTCCTGTCAAGTCACCCGATGCGGCACCGCCTGGGGCAACACCGGCAATAGGAACAGCAAGGGCATTGGTAATCCGTCCTTGGGCATCCACTGTAATTTGTGGAACTGTGGTGGCATTACCATATAATGCTGCAGTTACACCAGTGTTTGCGAGGCTTATTGTACCTGTGGTTGTAATAGTTCCACCCGTTAAACCTGTTCCTGTTGCCACACTGGTGACTGTTCCTGTGCCAACATTGTCAGCTTGAGGTGCCCATGCAACTCCATTCCATTTCAACACCTGGCCCACGGCTGCGCCAGCTTGTGTAATTTTGCCAGGTGCAACGGCTGATATTTTAGTATCACTTATTGAACCATCCGCTAAATCGGCAGTAGCAATGGTTCCATCCACAATCTTTGCAGATGTAATGGCATTGTTGGAAATAGTGAGTGCACCTGTTGATGCAAATGTTGCATCTCCATTCATGGTCACCGCAATATTGGAAGCACCGTTGTTCGTAATCAATTGAGCATTGGCCAGGGTTGGTAAAGTGCCTACACCCGTTTCATCGGCCTGAGGTACCCAGGCTGTTCCATTCCATTTTAATACCTGACCCACTGCCGCACCTGCCTGTGTTATTTTACCGGGTGCAACATTGGCTATTTTAACATCTGTTACTGCATTGTTGGCAATTAATGGATTCGGATAAGTTCCTGTCAACTCACCACCAGCTGATCCGCTGGGTGGCGGCATATTTGACCATGTGGGTGTAGTTCCAGAGGTCAATAATACCTGACCGTTGGCTCCCCCCGCCAATTTTGAAATCGCAATAGCTGCAGTATTACTAATGTCGGCATTTACTATTGCTCCATCCACAATATTAGCTGAGGTGATAGCATTATTGGCTAATGTGGGATTTGGATAAGTCCCACTTAAATCTCCGCCCGCTACTCCACCAGGTGCTACCCCTGCAATTAGTGTATTGACTACGCCTGTTATTCTGCCTTGCGCATCAACAATAAGCTGGGGTACCTGTGTTGCTGTTCCGTATGATCCCGGTGTTACTGTTGTGTTGGCTAGTTTTGCGGAAGTTACTGCACCATCATTTAATTTTAGCGTGGTAACACTACCGTCTGCAAGCTTTATTGTTGTCACTCCATTATCAGCGATGCTAATTGTTCCTGACACTGTTATCGGACCACCCGTTAGACCTGCACCCGTTGCTAGACTTGTCACCGTTCCTGTTCCAACACTATCCTCAATCACAATCCATGCACTGCCACTCCAATAGTAAAATTTGTCGTCTGTGGTATCGAACACAAACAAGCCCTTTTCTGTATCACTTAGCCCAGTTATAGCCGTACGCTGCGCTGTGGTTAATCTGGGAACCAACAATCCTTGGTTATTTCCGGGGGATCGCAAATCCAAAACTGACCTGGGATTTGGCGTTTCTGTTCCAATGCCCACCTGGGCATAGACTGATGAGGTTAAGATTAAAGCAGAGCAGCAGAAAATAAGCTGCAGAAGATTCTTTTTCATAGGTTTTTAGGGTGGATTAGATGTGGAATGTACGAAAATTGAATCGTAAACAATTATTCTATTTTTGCATCTTATTTTAAATCATTCAAATCCATGAAATTCGGCACAAAAGCTGTTCACGCGGGTGTTGAACCCGATCCCTCTACCGGGGCCATCATGACACCTATCTTTCAGACCTCTACCTATGTACAGGAAGAACCCGCCAAGCATAAAGGATATGCCTATGCCCGGGGTGCAAACCCTACGCGAAATGCGCTTCAAAAAAGTATTGCTGCCTTAGAAAATGCCCGTTTTGCACTTTGCTTTTCATCCGGCATGGGTGCCACCGATACGGTAATTAAATTATTAAACCAGGGCGATGAAGTTATTACCAGCAATGATTTGTATGGTGGTTCATACCGGATGTTCAAGCGGGTATACGAACGGTTGGGGATAAAATTCCATTTTATTGACTTGACCAACGCGGTCAATATCCAGGCGTACATCAATGAAAAAACAAAATTGATCTGGCTGGAAACACCAAGCAATCCATTAATGAACATCATTGATATAAAGGCTTGTGTCGAAATCGCAAAAAAGAATAATTTATTGGTAGCCGTTGACAATACTTTCGCTTCACCCTATCTGCAAAACCCGCTCGATTTAGGCGCAGATATCGTAATGCACTCGGTTACAAAATACTTAAGTGGCCATTCGGATGTTATTATGGGTGCCTTGGCAACCAACAGTGAAAAACTTTATCAGGAGTTGGCTTTCATTCAAAACTCCTGCGGAGCGGTTCCAGGTCCTCAAGATTCGTTTTTGGTATTACGCGGAATAAAGACATTGCATCTGCGCATGGAGCGCCATTGTTTGAACGGAAAGAAGATTGCTGAATACTTAAAGAATCACCCAAAAGTTGGCAAAGTTTATTGGCCCGGTTTTGCTGATCACCCAAACCATGAAATAGCAAAAAAGCAGATGCGCGACTTTGGTGGAATGCTTTCGTTCACCCTGAAAGATGACAGTCTGGAAAAGGCCTTTACGCTAATGAAAAGTGTTGAGCTTTTTTCACTGGCTGAATCTTTGGGAGGTGTAGAATCACTGATTAATCACCCGGCATCTATGACACATGCCAGTATACCCAAAGAGGAACGTATTAAAAATGGACTTATTGATTCACTTATGCGCTTAAGTATTGGTATTGAAGATGCTGAAGACCTTATTGCAGATCTGGATCAGGCCCTGAAGAAAGTTTAAGAAGCTTACTTAATAGCTATTAAACTAAAGCGTTACTCTTCAAAGGAAATAAAATTTCAAACGTACTGCCTTTGCCAATGGCTGTATGGAGTTCTATTTTTCCTCCCAAACGATCAACAAGAATTTTAACGATGGCTAAACCCAGTCCATTGGAACTTTCACCTCCGGTAGGTCGTGCACTTAGTTTCTTAAATTTCTGATAGAGAAACTTCAGATCACCAGGCTGAAACCCCGGGCCATCATCTTTAACACTGATCACACAATTTCCATCTCGTGAGCTGGTGGTTACTTGAACCGTTGAGTTGCTTCGTGAGAACTTAATGGCATTTGAAATCAGGTTGTCCATAATCCGTCCCATATATTCCTGATCAAGATAAACCGGCTCATTAAAATTCTGACTCAATTTAATCTCAATATTCTTCGAGGACGCATAATGACGAAAAATATTAGCCCGCTCATTCAGAAATGAATTCAAATTAAATACCGAAAATTCGGGCTCGCGATTTACCTCTAAAGCATTTACATCCAGCAAGTCAGTAATCAAATCAAGCCCCGACCGGGTAGAGTCTTTGATTAAACCCAGGTACTTCTTTTGATTTACGTTCAACTCACCCTCCATCTCCAAAAGATCTGAAAGACCTTTGATTCGGTTAAGCGGAGATTTTAAATCATGTGCTACAATATTCATGAGCGTATCCTGTTCATGATTCAATTCAGAGAGCTCGTGATTTCTCCTTTCCAGCTTTTCATTTTGTTCAGCGATCTCCTTTCGTTGCTTCTCTATCTTTTGATTTTGTGCTTCCAGTTTTACATTGGCATCTCTACGCTTTCTGCTGTTTCGCCATTGCAGCAATAAAAGTAGGCTCACAAAGGCAATGATCACGATAAGAATAATGTTTTCCAGTTGCTTCTGACGGATGATCGCACTGTTCTTCGATTCGTTTGTCTTCAGCGTCTCGTTTTCGCGCTCTTTCTTCTCAATCTCTAATTGAAACTGAAGCTTTTCGATCTGACGGGCCAACTCAACACTTTGCAATGATTCTTTCAGAATGAGGTATTTGTTGGACAGCAGTGTTGCTTCAGATTGCTTTCCCTCCTTTTCATGAATTTTACTCAGGTAGAAATAAGCATCACGCTGAAGATCAAGATGCGACTGCCCGGTTATCTTGATTACATTTTCCAGGTATTTTTTTGAGTTGCTCAACTCACCAAGCTGAAATTGAACCACGCCCATCAGCAAGGTTGACCGTGGCAATAACCGGATATTTTTGGTTCTGTTAACCATGTCAAACGCCTGACGGGCTAATGTGTCGGCCCTGCTTACTTCGCTATTATTTACCAAAAATTCTGACCAGCCAATCCGTATTTCGGCAAGACTTATGTCATCACCAATTTTTACAGCAATTGAATCGGCTTGCCGGAAACACCGGTTAGCATCTAATGCGCTTTTCATTTCACTATACACAGCGCCTAATTCTATAAGGGCCGAAAGTAAGCCTCGAGGATCACCTATTTGCTTTCGCAGTTGATAGGCCTTCTGTGCCATCTCCAACGCCTTAGCATAATCCTGCTGTGATTTATGAATATTGGTGAGACTTCGATAAACATAGGCCAAGCCTACCGGATCATTCAGTTTTTCAAAAATGACCATGCTCTTGATCAGATTATCGTAGGCACGGGTTAAATCACCCTGATCGAAAAACAAGCGGCCAAAGTTATTGTAGCAAAATGCCAACTGAGTTGAATCCTCTTGTTCCTGAGCAACTTCAACCGATTTTAAATGGTAATCAAAAGATGCTTTATAATCACCTTTATACGCATTCGCTAACCCAATAAAACTCAAGGGTTTGGAAAGCTCTTTGGGTACTTTAAGTTGTTGACCCAGTGCATAAGCCTGTAAACAATAATATATCGTGCTGTCCGGATATGAGAGTCGGTATTCAAAACCCAGATCATTCAACAGATTAAATTTCTCCACACCGGATACGCCCGGCAGATTTTTCCTAAGACTGTCAATACGAGTTATATTCTGTGCATTGGCCTGGGTTAGGCATACCATCAGCAATAGAAAACAATAATTAATCGCTGGCCCCTTCATCGATCAGCAAATTAGAAAACAATTGTAAAAGGCGCGAACAGTTTTAGAAAATTAATCATGAACAACTACTCCTCTACAAAATCCAAGTCCCTGCCAAAGGTTTCGCTGAGTGATCGTAAAGAAAGCAAGGCAATTACGATGGTGACAACGCCAACGATAAGTGCCCCATTAATTATTCCAGCATCCTCACGAAGCAGTTTAAAAGCGAAAGTTAACGGAACCACAGTACCCCGGATAAAATTTGGTACCGTAGTAGCTACTGTTGATCGTAAGTTCGTACCAAATTGTTCGGCCGCTATGGTTACAAACAGTGCCCAGTACCCGATACCAAAACCAAGGCAAAAACAGGTGAAATAGAAAAATGATTTTGAGGTAAAGGGAGGATATAAGTAAAGTAAAATAAACCCAAGCGTAATCAGAATAAAAAAGAATACAATCCTCTTTCGCGATCGAAACCATTGGCTTAACAAACCACTGCTCATATCGCCTGCCGCTAAGCCCAGGTAACTAAACATAACCGCATCACCTGCTATGATTGGTTCCAGTACACCAATTTCAACAGAGAATTCAGGAGAAAAAGTTATCAGAATGCCAATCGTAAACCAAATGGGTAACCCGATTAGAATACAATTCATAAATCGCTTAAAGCGACCAAAATTTGTGAATAGAGATAGAAAATTTCCTCGCTCAACAGTTTGTTCTTTTAGTGTAAGAAACATCCCCGATTCAAACACACTAACTCGAGCAATTAAAAGCAACAATCCTAATCCACCTCCAATAAAGTAGGCAATCTGCCAATCGAAATTTTTTGCGATAACATTAGCCAATACCGCTCCCAGTAAACCTACAGTAGCCACCAAAGTTGTTCCGTATCCGCGTAAGCGTGTTGGTAAAACTTCCGCCACCAGGGTTATACCTGCCCCCAACTCACCCGCTAAACCAATTCCGGCTATGAAACGGAAAAAGGCATATTGGTCTACCGAGGTAACGAAGCCATTAGCAATATTTGCCAGGGAGTATAAAAGAATGGAGCCAAATAATACCGAGAGGCGACCGCGTTTATCGCCCATTATTCCCCAAATGATTCCGCCAACCAGCAAACCACCCATCTGAACTTGTAATAGAAATTCACCCTTATCAAACAGTTGGGCATCCGGAACACCTAACCCCCGAAGACTTGGAATACGAACAATACTAAACAGAAGCAAATCATAGATATCCACAAAATACCCCAGTGCCGCTACAACAACGGGTATACTGAATAGCTTCTTTAAATCACCTTTTTTCATGGAGGCACTATTTGTTAGTCAGGCATTCCGGCAAAGTCAAAAAATAGTTTTGGAAGTGCAAAACCTTTAATGACCATTAATAAAAAAGTAACTGCTGAATTGGTAATTTCAGCCTAACATCATTGAAAATTCTAAACCTATGAAGCATTATTACTTTCTATTTCTCTGTTTTCTTTTGGTAAGTGCCCCGGTATTTGCTCAAAAGAAAACTCCGGCAACAGCTGCCAAGGCAACTGTTTCGTACGATGAAAAACTTTATAACGCCATGGAGTGGCGAAGTATCGGCCCATTCAGGGGGGGGCGCTCAGCAGCCGTGGCAGGTGTGCCCGGTAAACCCAACCTGTTTTACTTTGGGGCAACGGGCGGTGGCGTTTGGCGTACTACCGATGCCGGCAATAGCTGGGAAAATATTTCCGATGGCTTTTTTGGTGGGTCTATTGGTGCTGTTGCGGTAAGTGAGTGGGACAATAACATTCTTTATGTTGGCGGAGGAGAAAAAACAGTGCGTGGAAACGTTTCATACGGCTACGGTATGCATAAGTCGGTGGATGCGGGTAAAACATGGACGCACATTGGCTTGAAAGATTCACGTCATGTTTCACGGATACGCATTCATCCTAAAAATCCGGACATTGTATATGTCGCAGTAATGGGCGATTTATTCAAATCATCTGAAGAACGTGGTGTTTATAAATCCGTTGACGGTGGAAAAACCTGGAGACGCACATTATTTGCTAATGCAGATGCCGGTGCCGTTGATCTTTGCTTCGATCCGAATAACGCCCGCATCCTGTACGCCACAACCTGGCGCATTCGCAGAACACCTTATAGTTTAGAAAGTGGCGGAGACGGATCAGCCATGTGGAAAAGTACAGATGGTGGTGATACGTGGACAAACATCACGTCAAACTCAGGTTTGCCGAAAGGAACATGGGGTATTGCCGGTGTTTCTGTTTCGCCCGTAAATTCGAATAAAGTATACGCCATTATTGAAAATGAAAATGGCGGGGTGTACCGATCAGACGATGCCGGACAAACCTGGCGTAAAACCAATGACGACCGCAGCTTGCGGCAACGCGCCTGGTATTACACACGAATCTATGCCGATACAAAAGATGAAGACATGGTGTATGTTTTGAATGTATCCTACCATCGATCTAAAGATGGTGGTCGTACGTTCCAATCGTTCAATGCACCTCATGGCGATCATCACGATTTATGGATTGCGCCTGAAGACAATCAACGCATGGTCATCGCTGATGATGGTGGCGCACAGGTTTCTTTTGATGGCGGTGAAAATTGGAGCACCTACAATAACCAGCCAACAGCTCAATTCTACAGAGTTACAACAGATAATGCCTTTCCATACAGGATTTATGGTGCCCAGCAAGACAATTCAACCTTACGAATCTACCACCGTACCGATGGCTTTGCCATTACCGAAAGTGATTGGGAAGAAACAGCGGGAAGCGAAAGCGGACACCTGGCTCCTGATCCTGCCGACCTGGATGTGGTATATGGTGGAAACTATGGTGGCTTGCTACAAATGCAAAACCACCGCACTGGTGAAAACAGAAATGTAAACGTTTGGCCGAATAACCCCATGGGCCATGGTGCTGAAGATATGAAGTATCGTTTTCAGTGGAACTTCCCGATTTTCTTTTCACCCCACAATCCGAAGAAGCTCTACACCACATCAAACCATGTTCATGCTTCTTATAACGGTGGCCAGTCATGGGAAACCATCAGTCCGGATTTAACCCGAAATGATAAAACGAAACTCGGCCCTTCGGGTGGGCCTATCACTAAAGACAATACCAGTGTTGAATACTACTGTACCATTTTCGCAGCAGGTGAATCACCGTATGAAAAAGATTTCATCGTAACCGGATCGGATGATGGATTACTGCATGTGACTACGGATGGCGGAAAAGAATGGAAAAACGTTACGCCTAAAGATCTGCCCGAATGGATGATGTTCAACAGTGTTGAATTCGATCCGCACACGAAAGGTGGCATTTATGTAGCAGGCACACGCTATAAACTAGGCGACTATCGTCCATACTTGTACAAATCAAAAGACTACGGTAAAACCTGGACTAAAATTACTGATGGTATTGATGCCGGGCATTTTACGCGAGTACTCCGTGCTGATCCAAAACGAAAAGGATTGCTTTATGCAGGAACAGAAACCGGTATGTATATTTCATTTGATGATGGTGCCAGTTGGAAATCGTTCCAGTTGAATTTACCCATTGTGCCCATTACCGATCTTACCATAAAAAATGATAACCTGATAGCGGCAACACAAGGGCGAAGCTTCTGGTTGATTGATGACTTAACACCCCTTCATCAATTAAGCGACCAGCTTACCACTGCCGATTCTTACCTCTTTAAACCCATGGCTTCCTATCGGATGGGGCCAGCCTTCAGTTGGGGAAGGGCACCCAAAACAGCCGGTCAAAATCATCCGGGTGGAGTATTGGTGCACTACTATCTTAAAGATACGGCCAAAGCACAGGTTAGTCTTGAATTTCTTCAACCAGATGGATCATTGATCAAAAAATTCTCAACCAAACCCGACCTGAAGGCAAAAGAAGAAAAGCTAACATTAAAGCAGCCAGGTATGAACAAGTTCATTTGGAATATGCGCTACCCGGATGCCGACCGTTTTGATGGAATGATCCTATGGGCAGCCTCCATGAATGGCCCGCGTGCATTGCCTGGAAATTACAAAGTGCGGTTAACGGTAAATGGCAAATCTTCCGAAACAGATTTTGAAATACTCAAAGATCCACGTTCAGATGCAACTGCTGCTGATATGAAGGCTCAGTTTGACTTTGTTCAGAGTGTAATTGATAAAGTGAGCGAAACACATGGTGCTATTAAGAAAATCCGTACGGCCCGCGAACAAATCAATCGGGCTATTGACCCGATTAAAGACCAAAAGGAAGCCATGAAAGAAGTGCTGGATAAGGCCAAAGCCATTCAGGATAATATGAAAACCATTGAAGAGGCTTTGTACCAAACTAAGAACAGGAGCGGTCAGGATCCGCTAAACTTCCCTATTCGATTGAATAATAAGCTGGCTCATTTGAATTCACTTGCAAGTGCGGGAAATTTTCCACCTACACAGCAAATGGTGGAGTTCAAAAATGAGATAACAGCGGAAATTGATAAACATTTAAATGCTTTGAATAAAATATTCAAAGAAGAAATTCCGGCTTTCAATGCATTGGTTAAGCAAAAGAATATTGATGCTGTAGTTTTAAAAGACTAACATTGTCGGGCTGATCTTTTTCAAGCTCGACATAAATATTTAATTAATGAAAAGGCTCGGTTTAATTCGGGCCTTTTCATTTATATGCTGATAATTTTTCTGCTGATCAGATACCAGGCTATCGGCCCGATGAGCGGCAGTAAAATGATTACAACTGTCCACAATAATCTTTTTTCCATGGAATATTCACGCTTCCACACATCTACTATAGCAAGAACATCAATAACAAAAATTAAAAGAACCCATAGTCGCCCCATAACTATTAGCTAGTTTGATTCGAGAATTTTAAACAACTCATCCAGGTTTGGCGTAATAATAATTTCGGTACGCCTGTTCTTTTGCTTACTCTGTGGCGTATCATTAGATGCCAGCGGCACAAATTCCCCACGACCTGAAGCGGTGATCTGCTTGGGCGAAACACCGGCTTTGGTCAGTATTTTTGTTATCGCTGTTGCACGCATAACACTCAAGTCCCAGTTATCCTGCATGTATTGCGATTTTCTGGAAATTGGTACATTGTCGGTATGGCCCTCAACCATAATATTAATATCACGCTGATCCTTAACAGCCTTTGCCAGTTGCTGCAAAGCGGTTACACCCTTCGCATCTACCTCTGTACTTCCCGAAGCAAAAAGTAACTGCTCGGCAAGGGAAACATAAACTTTACCATTCTTAACATTTACCGTTAAGTCATTCTCTTTAAAGTTTAGCAACGCATTGGTGATCTTGTTCTTAAGATCATTTACGGCCTTATCCTTTGCGGCCAAAACATTCTCAAGTTCCTTAACCTTTTTCTCCCGCTCCGTAAGGCTTATGCTCAGTGAGTCATTCATTCTTTTGGTCCGATCCAAATTGTTTTGTATTGCAAGCAATTGTTCCTGCTGCTGAGCCATATCGCGATTAAGCTTACCGCTGCTGGTTAGAAGATTTTTGTAGTACGCATTTAACTGGTTGTATTCCCTATCGAGTTCCTCCAGCCTGGCAGATTTCGCACGAACATCGTCACCCAAACTTGAGGTGTCCAAAGCGAGCTTTTTAACCTGTTCATCCAGTTTTTCCAAATCAGCATTGGCCTTTTCAAGTTGTGATGTTTTATCAGCCAGGTCAGCTTCAAGTCTTACTTTTTGGGCGAGTATATCGTCATACTTCTTTTTGGTAACCACGCAGGATTGCATCAATAAGGTAGATAAGCCAAATACATAAAGGGTTGTTTTCATAGTTTAAAAAATTGAAAGACAAATATCGTTAGAATGTATTCAATTAAAAATGAAATTAAAAAATGTGAGTATCCGTTTATCGTCCTAAAATTAGTATAACATCACAACATTAACACCTCACCCCTTCCCCTCAGGGGTGTCTGAGGTACGAGCCTGCCTGCCGTAGGCAGGGACGGAGTGAGGTTTTAATTAGGACATCAAACAGATATTTAGATTAAAAAATATGTCCTTTCACTACCAGCTCTGATGACACTCTCATTTGATGCTACTGAATACTACCTGCATTTGCAAAAATTGCAAAACCTCATATCCTGTCTACTTTCATAAGCATAATCTGTTAAAAATATGTGTCGGATAACTTGAAAATGAAGATGTTGGAAAGACGATCAGAAGTAGTTTTCGGTTGAAATCAAACCAACTCCCATGTACCCCAATTTTATTTCTCTCGATAAAAACCAGAAAAATGAGATTCTTCTTGTAACAGGAAGCAATCCATCAATCTTCTATCAACTTCAAAAAAATCTTCAGCCCACATTCCAGGTACATACAATTTCACATCCCGAACAAGCCTTTTATATGACGTTGAAGTTGCTTCCCAGTTTGATCATTTCTGATCTACATGCAGGGGGATTCAAACTTTGTGAACAATTAAAAAAACATCCTTCCGCAAATCATATTCCTGTAATTCTCATCACTACGCTAGTTGATCCGGAAAGTAAAATCAGAAGCTTTAACGTGGGTGCTGATGATCTCATTTCATTTCCCATTTCATTGCAGGTATTACAGGCCCGTGTAAATAATCTCATTTCAAACCGGTTAAAAATTCGTGAAAATTTACAACGTAAGCTTCAGATGGAATTAATCTGTGCGGATACACCCTCTATGGATGAAAGGTTCCTACTTCAAGTCACAAAAGCTGTCGCGGATAATATGAACAACGCAAGCTTTAGTGTCAATCAATTTGCAAAGATAGTGGGTAAAAGTAATTCTCAACTCTATCGTGACTTGATTGCCCTTACAGGCCAATCACCTATTGCCTTCATTCAACACATGAGGTTAACACATGCCGCAGATCTTATAAGGAAAAGAGTAGGAAATGTTTCAGAGGTGGCTTATAGGGTTGGGTTTAATAATCTATCCTACTTTGCAAAGTGTTTCAAGGAAAGATTCGGAGTCCTACCATCTCAATTTTTATACAATAAAAAAGTTTGAATGGTTCCGTTGATCGCACACATAAAGCGGAACTTTTATTGGAGTAAAACTAAAACCTCATAAATTTAGCCTTCTTACTTTTGAACTATTTAAACAATAATTTTTATGGAAGGCATGCTCAAACCCGGTACATTTAAAAACAAAACGATAATCATCACAGGCGGAGGAACAGGCTTAGGCAAGAGCATGGGCAAGTACATGCTGGAACTTGGAGCAAACCTGGTTATTACCAGTCGAAAAAAAGATGTACTGGAAAAAGCAGCCAATGAATTAATGCAAGAGACTGGTGGAAAAGTTTTAGCAGTCCCCTGTGATGTCCGGAAGTATGAAGAAATCGAAAACGTGATTCGTGAAACCGAAGCAACCTTCGGGCAAATTCATGGAGTGCTCAATAATGCAGCCGGAAATTTTATCAGTCCCACCGAAAGACTTTCACATCGGGCTTTCGACATAGTGGTAGACATTGTATTAAAAGGAACATATTACGCCACCCTTGCAGCAGGAAAAAACTGGATCGCTAAAAAACAGCCTGGTGTTTTTCTGAACATTGTCACCACCTATGCCTGGACAGGATCAGGATATGTGGTTCCGTCTGCTTGTGGGAAAGCAGGGGTTCTTTCATTAACTCGTTCTTTGGCGGTAGAATGGGCCAAGTATAACATCCGAAGCAATGCCATAGCGCCCGGCCCCTTTCCAACAGAAGGTGCATGGAGTCGGCTTTTACCAGGAGATCTGGTGAAAAAATTTGATCCAGCTTCCCGTATCCCGCTCAAACGAGTGGGCGAACATCAGGAATTGGCAAACCTGGCCGCCTACCTGATGTCGGATTTTTCCGCCTATGTAAACGGGGAAGTTATCACCATTGATGGTGGCGAGTGGCTTCGCAACGGAGGAGAATTCAGTCACCTGGAAATGATTCCAGATGATTTATGGGATCAGCTGGAGAAGATGCGAGGAAAAGGATAAAATAAGATTTGGTTTTAGTCCAAACGCAGAATATTTCTTTAATCCACCAATGGAAGAATTGTAAGACTTTTCTCATTCACGAAAACCACAGAAGTCTTTTGATTTTCTTGCTTTAATACAATCCCGGTTGATTCCAATGGAACAGGCGTCAGTAATTTACCTGTGCCATCATACACATAACTCAAATCCTGTACCTTATCAGAAATAACGATATAATCATTTCCTGACCCGAAAGAATAATATTGAATATCAACCACGTTCTTACCTACAAATTCATTAACGAGAATAACCTTTCCGCTTTCATTTAATAACGTCAATTCTTTGGCATTCTGACGCGCTATCACGTACAACCGATTGCTATTCTCAGCAATTAAAGAAAACTGATCATCTACTGATGTTCGGATTAAAGGCTCCCGACTAACAATGGTACCTTCAACATTAAATTTCACTTTTATCCCATCCCTGGAAATAATTACAAAGTTTGAAGTAGCTAATGTATTACTGGGTTCAAGAAAATAAGTTCCACCAGGCCTCATATCCAGATTAAGCGGAAAGCCCTCTATATTCTCGCCTCTTCGATTCATCAGGTAAACCCATCCATCCTGTCGCACAGCCAAAATAAAATCTTTACCTCGGATGCGGTAATGACTTGGTGGAGTCACTAAAGGGCCCTCAATATTCTTAGGCTTCCAGCCTTCCAAATTTTTGCCCTCCTGATCAAACATCCACAACTTTCCGGTTTTATCTGAAATCAAAAATCTATATTTCTTACTATTATCATAATCGATAACACTTACAAACTCAACGTTTTGTTGAGGAATTGAAACTGGGAAAGGATTCACATAATTACCCAGCCTGTCAATCACATGAAGTTTACCAGCGGTTACCAAGAAAAGTTGAAGCTTGTTATTATTTAAATAATCGATCTGTGTAATTCCCCCGATCAACTTGTTTTGAATCTCATTCTTCCATTGTCGCTTTCCATCCAATGAAAAATAATGAAGTACCGAAAGGGAATCCTGCAAAACATATTCATCACGCTTTGTTGCATGATTCCGAACCACAAAAGGCTTGGAGGTGATGGCGTAATCCAGATTTACCTGAATGCGATCTCGAATCTCCACTTGCTCATTTCTACCCACTTCTGCTTTCGGGCTAAACGACCACGAAATATTAGTATAGAAGTTCTCATTCAGGTGGCTAAACTGTATGGCCCCCAGGCCGATCGCATTAAAATGATTCCGGTTTGCTGATGCGTACACTTTGCTCCAATTAGCATTCAATCGATCCGAAATAGCAGCAAGTGCACGAGAAGTATTTATGTAAATACTGTAATTCGATTCCAGCAGCGTTGATTCAAGAAATTGATTATAATAAATCGATTTGCCCCAAACTTCCTCTTTGTCTATGTCATCTAGAAATTTTCTCAATTCTTCTACACGATCAGAAAGAATTATCGTATTACCAATACTGGTATAATAAGTCTGTTTAAATCCGTTAACCAAAGGTTTAAAAAGCTTTTCAGGTAAATTATCTATCTCTATTTGTCGTATCTCATAAGATGAGTAGCGTTCCAGATAAATTGAGTCCTCTTTTTCAGAGGCTTTTGAAAGAAGATCAAAAGACTTCAGCCAATCCTGTGAATTGGATGAACTGAATAATAGAACACGCGCAATAGATTGACCAGCAGATTCGAGATAGCAAGTAACAATCTCTCTGCCTAATCCTGAAAATAAAGAGGTAACATCAATGTTAGAAAATGATCGGACAGAGTCCTGAATATCTTTTCGTTTAAATAGATCTGTATTTTTAAAGAGTTCACTTCCATCACTGATACCGTAGCTGGTTACAAGTAGCGATCGGTTAGAGATCAAATTTTTAAGCATGAAAGGAACAGGAGTTTGTCCCCTCACACTGGAGAGTATTGTAGATTGATCCTCATTTCTTGTAACCGAAAATCCATTTAAAGTTAAATTTCCCTGTCGTTGTTTGATATCCAAAACAGATGCTTGCCCTAAAACAGGAAGCACTGATTGATTTTCAGAAAAAACAGCCAGCCAATCACTAAAACCTTTCAGGTTGATATAAATATTCCCAGCATCATTCTTCACTGTAGGCAATACTGTAGCTTCACGAATTAGATTTTTAAAATTTGAACTTCTATCGGATTTATACGTTCGGATTACATCCTCAACCAGAAATGGAGTAAAGCTCCCAACCCATATTGCATCAATAAAAGCCCATGAAAAAATCCTGCCATCAATGGGAAGTTCGTTGATTTCAATACCATTAAATTCTCGTTGTGATTTTTTCTTGGTTTCCTGCCCCAATGCTTCTAACTGTAATTCTACTTGAGTCGCTTTATTTATTGGTAAATAAAAAACAAAATCAAAATCATCCTTTTTTATAATATGCAGGGAAATAATAGGACGATTTTTCGTTTCCAGAAAATTCGAAATAAGTTTAGAAGACTCTGCCGTTCCATACTCCCGAAAAATACTCTCTCTCAGTGTGGTCAGTAAAGATGTACTCCTGATCTGCCCTAAGCATTCTTCACATTCACCTACCTCAAACACAAGCACTGTTTGAGAAGGTATGGTGTCCCAGATGGTTAACTCTTCTTTCGAATAGAACTTATAATATAAAAAAAGGCCTAGGCCAATAGTAACAACTAAAAGCAGTGCAAAAATGAATGGAGTCCTTTTCACTAGATAATTAAGATGAAATAGTAGATGCTAAAGTTAAGCAACGTCACGAATCTATACCTAAACAGATTTGATCTAGTATAAAAAAAGCCCCGTAATGTTATTACGGGGCTTTGATAAAAAATAGGCAACG